>ERZ773090.57-NODE-57-length-123320-cov-42.1454_pt1 | contig 123320 bp, 93 predicted proteins | sample MGYA00580579_ERZ773090 | MGnify/ENA primary metagenome ERZ773090 (study PRJEB29015, sample SAMEA2738014) | human oral metagenome | biome: human oral; feature: human-associated habitat; material: dental | place: China | collected 2132 ... | reverse complement strand
GTAACAAGGTAGCCGTACCGGAAGGTGCGGCTGGATCACCTCCTTTCTAGGGAGTTTTTGTGGTGGTGTTGTCTGCGCGTGCTGTCAGGCTGTCGGGCGCTGTGCCTGTGCCTGCCTGTGGGGTGGGTGTGGTGTTTGGGAATCGTATAGCGGATGCGAGCATCTTGTAGTTGTGCGTCGTCTGCGTTCTGTTGTGGGGCGGGGCGGCGTGTGTTGGGTGTGTGCAGGGCGTTCGGTGGATGCCTGGGCATCAAGGGCCGAAGAAGGACGTGGCAGTCTGCGATAAGCCTCGGGGAGTTGGCAAGCGAGCGGTGATCCGGGGGTGTCCGAATGGGGGAACCTGGCCGGGGTTGTGCCTGGTCGCCCGTGTGTGAAGTTCATAGCGCGCGGGTGGGAACGCGGGGAAGTGAAACATCTTAGTACCTGCTGGAGAAGATATTCCGTTAGTAGTGGCGAGCGAAGGCGGAGGAGCCTAAACCGTGTGCGTGTATCAGCCGCCGGGCGGTGCGTGTGCGGTGTTGTGGGCATGCTTGTGGCCGTGCCGGTGTGCGGCCGGGCAGTGAGAAACCGTCGGGGTAGGCGAAGGGTCTGGGAAGGCCCGCCGGAGTGGGTGAGAGCCCCGTAGCCGAAATCGCGGCGGCTGTCTGAGTGTGTTCCTGAGTAGCACGGGGCTCGTGGAATCTCGTGTGAAGGTGGCAAGACCACTTGTCAAGGCTGAATACCCTTGGTGACCGATAGTGGATGAGTACCGTGAGGGAAAGGTGAAAAGTACCCCGGGAGGGGAGTGAAAGAGTGCCTGAAACCGGGCGCCTGCAATCCGTCAGAGCCCTTTGTTGTGGGGGTGATGGCGTGCCTTTTGAAGAATGAGCCTGCGAGTTAGGGGCGTGTGGCGAGGTTAACCCGTGTGGGGCAGCCGTAGCGAAAGCGAGTCTGAAATATGGCGGTCAGTCGTGCGTTCTAGACCCGAAGCGGGGTGATCTACCCATGTCCAGGGTGAAGCGCGTGTAAGAGCGTGTGGAGGCCCGGACCCACCGGGGTTGAAAACCCGGGGGATGAGGTGTGGGTAGGGGTGAAAGGCCAATCAAACTCCGTGATAGCTGGTTCTCCCCGAAATGCATTTAGGTGCAGCGTTGCGTGGTTCTTTGCGGAGGTAGAGCGACTGGATGGCTGATGGGCCTCACCGGGTTACTGAGGTCAGCCAAACTCCGAATGCCGCAAAGGGTGAGCGTGGCAGTGAGACGGCGGGGGATAAGCTTCGTCGTCGAGAGGGAAACAGCCCGGATCGTCGGTTAAGGCCCCTAAGGGTGTGCTAAGTGGGAAAGGATGTGTCGTTGCTGTGACAGCCAGGAGGTTGGCTTAGAAGCAGCCATCCTTGAAAGAGTGCGTAATAGCTCACTGGTCAAGTGGTGATGCGCCGACAATGTAGCGGGGCTTAAGCACACCGCCGAAGCCGCGGCGCCCTCCGTGTGGGGGGTGGGTAGGGGAGCGTCCTGCGTGGGGGGAAGCCGTCGTGTGAGCGTCGGTGGACTGCGTGGGAGTGAGAATGCAGGCATGAGTAACGAGTGGCGGGTGAGAATCCCGTCCGCCGATTGACTAAGGGTTCCAGGGCCAGGTTGATCCGCCCTGGGTTAGTCGGGTCCTAAGGCGAGGCCGTCAGGCGTAGTCGATGGGCAACGGGTTGACATTCCCGTACCGGACGGCGGCCGTCCGATGTCTGCTGGGTGGGGCGTTGTCGTCCCTGTGCGTCGTTTCTGCGCCTTTCGGGGTGTGGGGGGCGTGCGGGCGCGGGGCGTGCCTGTCTGGTGTGGCAAGCGTGGTAACAGGTGTGACGCAGTGAGGTAGCCTGTCCGTGTCTTATGGCTTGGCACGGCCAAGGGTGTGGCCCCTCGCCGTGGTAAATCCCGGCGGTGTGTGGGTGAGGCCTGATGGGGACCGTTGATGGGAAGCGGGTGATCCTGTGCTGCCGAGAAAAGCATCGACGCGAGGCCGTTGTCCGCCCGTACCCGAAACCGACACAGGTGGTCAGGTAGAGTATACCGAGGCGTTCGAGTGACTCGTGGTTAAGGAATTCGGCAAAATGCCCCCGTAACTTCGGGAGAAGGGGGGCCCTGCGCGTGGTCCGTCCGTGCGGCGGGGAGCGTGGCGGGGCCGCAGAGTCCAGGGAGAAGCGACTGTTTATCAAAAACACAGGTCCGTGCCAAGCCGCAAGGCGATGTATACGGACTGACGCCTGCCCGGTGCTGGAAGGTTAAGCGGACCGGTCAGCCCCTCTTTGTGGGGGTGACGCCGGGAAGTTAAGCCCCAGTAAACGGCGGTGGTAACTATAACCATCCTAAGGTAGCGAAATTCCTTGTCGGGTAAGTTCCGACCTGCACGAATGGCGTAACGACTTCTCCGCTGTCTCGACCACGAACTCGGTGAAATTGCAGTACGAGTAAAGATGCTCGTTTCGCGCAGCAGGACGGAAAGACCCCGGGACCTTTACTGCAGCTTGGTATGGGTGTTCGGCGCGGTTTGTGTAGGATAGGTGGGAGACGGTGATCCGCTCGCGCTAGCGGGCGGGGAGTCGCTGGTGAAATACCACTCTGGCCGTGTTGGGCTCCTAACCTCGGCCCGTGATCCGGGTCAGGGACAGTGCCTGGTGGGTAGTTTAACTGGGGCGGTTGCCTCCTAAAGGGTAACGGAGGCGCTCAAAGGTTCCCTCAGCCTGGTCGGCAACCAGGTGGCGAGTGTAAGTGCACAAGGGGGCTTGACTGTGAGACTGACGGGTCGAGCAGGTACGAAAGTAGGAACTAGTGATCCGGCGGTGGCTTGTGGAAGCGCCGTCGCTCAACGGATAAAAGGTACCCCGGGGATAACAGGCTGATCCTGCCCAAGAGTCCATATCGACGGCATGGTTTGGCACCTCGATGTCGGCTCGTCGCATCCTGGGGCTGGAGTAGGTCCCAAGGGTTGGGCTGTTCGCCCATTAAAGCGGTACGCGAGCTGGGTTCAGAACGTCGTGAGACAGTTCGGTCCCTATCCGCTGCGCGCGTAGGAATCTTGAGAAGGGCTGTCCTTAGTACGAGAGGACCGGGACGGACCAACCTCTGGTGTGCCAGTTGTTCCGCCAGGAGCACGGCTGGTTGGCTACGTTCGGGAGGGATAACCGCTGAAAGCATCTAAGCGGGAAGCCCGCTTCAAGACGAGTTCTCCACCACCCTCGCGGTGGGAAGGCCCCCCGAAGACGACGGGGTTGATAGACCGGACGTGGACGCCCCGCAAGGGAGTGAAGCCGACCGGCACTAATGGGCCGACCAACCCAACACAACCCCCCCTGGCCGGCAGGGCCGGGGGAGGGTCAAAACGATCCGCGTCCGCTATGCGATACCCGAACCCCACACCCCCCCCCGCCGGGCGGGGTGTGGCAGCCCGGGACCGCGTGGCGGCGGTCATAGCGGCAGGGACACGCCCGGACCTTCCTTTCCGAACCCGGAAGCTAAGACTGCCAGCGCCGATGGTACTGCACCCGCCAGGGTGTGGGAGAGTAGGACACCGCCGCCCACACCACAAGAAAAGGGGGGGGGCCGCCCAGCGGCCCCCCCTTTCTTGTCGCCTGCCACCGCACGCACGCGGCTGCCCCCGCCCCCGCCGCCAACCCGCCAGACGACACGGCAGACAACACGCCGCCGACACCGCCAGCCGGCAGACGACACGCCCGCCGGCGACGGCGTGCTCAGCGTGAACCCAGCCATAAACACCGCCCGCCAAACCACCAACACACACCGATGCAGTAGTGTACAAGACGTGCGTTTAACCCGATACTTCACGCTTGTTATCGCCATTCTCAGCACTGCGAGCTGCGCTCTCGGGGCGCGGCTGACATCGATTCCCGGCTCGACGTCGGGTACCGCAGACACATTTCAGGACTCTCGGATCAAACGGCCAAAGCCGGGCTCTTCCTTCCAGGTCGAGATCGCCTCTTACACGGGGAACGTCACGGCCCAGGTTGTAGATCTGGACCCGGAAGACGTCACGTCCGATCAGGTCCGCGAGCTTCGAGCCAGAGGCGCCTACCCCGTCTGCTACGTCAACGTCGGTGCGTGGGAAGACTGGCGAGCTGATGCAAAGTTGTTCCCAAAGGAAGTCATAGGGAAAGGCTATCCGAATTTGCCGGGCGCGCATTGGCTCAATGTCAGCAAGCAGAACGAGTTTTTCCACCTGATGGAAAGTCGGATCAAGGTGTGCGCGGACAAGGGCTTTCTGGGAGTGGACGCAGACAACGTCGACGGTTGGAAGCGCGACACCGGCTTTCGAATAACGGACCAAGAAGAAATTCGTTACATTGAAAAACTCTCAGCCACGGCCACAACCAAGGAATGGCCTTCTCGCTGAGAAACAATCTAGAACAAATCGATCATCTCATTGGCAACATCGATATGGCCATAGTCGAAGACTGTCACGGAGGCAACGCCTGCAAGTATTGGTCAACAGTCCTAGGAGACGGCAAGGCCGTTTTCGTCATCGAGTACAGCGATGAAAACTTTGCTCAGTGCAAAGACGACCCACCAGGAATGACGACTATTCGCAAGGCTATGAAACTCGACTCTTGGGTCAGGGATTGTTCGGGCAAGGAGCAGCCGTAGAGGGCAAACGCCATAAGAGGCACGTAGGCATATGGCCTTTAGAAACACGGCACGCCGAGTCTCGTTAGGCATTCGTTCCGAATTCGTTCCTCTGTTTACTCGAAGCGAACGCCAGCAAGGCCGTCGCTCTCTCGCTGCCGAAGCGGAAGCGGATGTGAAGACGCGTGGTGCTCGTCGGCGAGGGCCCGGCGTGGAGCCAAGGCGAGCCAAGGCCCACGCCGTGTGCTTGTCTAGCCGGGCCTGTGTCTACTTGAGCAGCTTCACGGTCAGCCATATTGCGAAGGCAATGAGCGGCACAAAACTTATGATCCTCACAGGCAGTTCCATTTTGGGCAGCCACCAGATGTAGATCATTGTGGTCAGCGTTGCCGCCCAAATCCCGACGACCGACACTGCGGTCGGGACTGCCGAAATAAAACATAGGCCGATAGCAGCAAGGATGATCCCGCTCGTCGCGAAGGACATGAATCTGGACTCGGTTAAATCGGGGCGGAACAAGGTCGCCCCCCAAATGACCGTGAGGACGCCGACAATTGTCAGGCAATAGCCCAGAATGCTTGGTCCGTTCATCGTAATTCCTTTCGATTTGGTCATGGTGTTTCCTGTCCGATATGAATGAACATAATTTATCGTTCATTCATTTGAGGGTGAAGAGGTTTCAGTCCTTTGGGAAGCCTTCGCCTCTTGTGGATCTACTGGCACATCCGGCATCGCGCGGTCCCCCTCCAAGGGCGGCCTCGTCGTTGGAAGGGCCTTTTAAGGTCGGTCGGAGTGATCGCGCGGGAACCGGTCGGCTCCGTCGTTAGAGGGCTCATCCCAGAAGTTGGAAGGCATCTGTTAGAAGAGTCCCTTGACGAAGTATGCCGCAAGGGTCTCGAGCGCCTGTCCGACGCCTGGAAAGTCCTTTTCGGTTACGTGTGTGTCCACGTAGATCACGAGTTCGCACACTCGCAGGACTTTGCGGGACTTTTCTTCGTCAAACCCCGCGTCGTGCATCCAGCTTTCGAATGTTGCGAGGAGGAAATGTAGGAAGAAGTCTTCCTTCCCGTCGCCTGCGCGGTAGTGTTCGCGCAGGCGTTTCCCGATGGCGGGGCTGTTCCACTCGGACAGTATCCTGTTGGCGGACATGCACTTGAAGGTGTAGTCGAAAATCGCGGGGATCACTTCCGTCGGATCGGCGGACCAGTCGATCTCGTTCACCATCTCGGCGCGAATCCGGTTATTTTCTTCGGCGTATATTTCGAGGAAGATGGCCTCCTTTGACGGGTAGCAGTTGTAGAAGCTTCCGACGGCGACGTGGGCGTCGCGGCAAATGTCGGAAATGCTCGTCGCCTTGTAGCCCTTCTTGGCGAAGCTGCGCTTCGCCGCTCGTTGCAGGGCTTGTTTCATGTTGTCCACGAAATGCCTTACTCGACGGTCCCTCGAGAAGAGGTGAATGAATAGTTCGAAATGTTCATTCACATTCTAGACCGCACCAAATCACCCGTCAAGATGCACGTGCGGTGCTCGGGAATGCGCGGCTCGCGAGGGGCGACGGGCGATTGCAAGGCGATTTTGGGAGGCGCCGCGGACTTGGATGGCTTATCATTCCAGAGGTTGTCTACTACAGGAGGATTACGGTGGCGCAAGCGATCGGGTTTGACCGAGAACGATACATTTCGATGCAGTCCGAGCATATCGGCGAGCGGCGTCGGAAGATCGGAGGAAAGCTGTACCTCGAAATGGGAGGCAAGCTTTTTGACGACATGCACGCTTCTCGCGTACTTCCAGGGTTCACCCCCGACAATAAGATCGCGATGCTCGAGAGGCTGCGAGACGAACTTGAAATCGTCGTCGCCGTCAATGCCAACTTACTGGCCAAAGTCAGGGCGGATCTCGGAATCTCGTATCAGGAGGACGTGCTCCGGCTGGTGGACGTATTCCGTGAAAGGGGCTTCCTGGTTGAGAACGTCGTGCTCACTCAAATGGAGGATGACAACACGCCGGCAAAGACGTTCAAGAGGCGGATGGAGCGCCTCGGCCTGAAGGTCGCCCAACATCGGCGCATCGAGGGGTATCCGGGCAACACGAAGCTCATCGTGTCCGACGAAGGGTTTGGAAAGAACGATTACGTCGAAACGAGTAGGGACCTTATCGTCGTCACTGCGCCCGGGCCGGGGTCGGGAAAGCTCGCGACGTGCCTGTCGCAGCTCTTTCACGAGAATCGCAGGGGGATCAAGGCCGGGTATGCAAAGTTCGAGACATTCCCCATTTGGAACCTTCCCCTCGGCCATCCGGTCAATGTGGCGTACGAGGCGGCCACGGCCGACCTTGAAGACGTCAACCTCATCGATCCCTTCCACTTGCAGGCTTACAACGAGCAGGTGGTCAGCTACAACCGCGACGTCGAAGTGTTTCCGCTGCTGGTGACGCTGCTTCGGGAAATCGCCGGCGAATCGCCGTACCAGTCGCCCACAGACATGGGCGTCAACATGGCGGGCTACTGCATCAGCGACGACGCCGTTTGCCGCGAAGCGGGGAAGCAGGAAATCATTCGGCGCTACTACAAGGCCTTGGTCGATGAGCGCCGGGCGGAAGCCGATCCGGTGGTCTCCGGGCGCATTGCGCTCATCATGGGGCGGTTGGGCCTGGCCAAGGAAGACCGCGTCGTCGTCGAACCCGCCTTGAAGAAAGCGGAGGCCACGGGCGGGCCGGCCTCCGCAATCGAACTTCCCAACGGGAAGATCATCACCGGCAAGACCTCGGGGCTCCTCGGCTGCTCGGCGGCCATGCTCTTGAATGCGCTCAAAGTTTTGGCCGGGATCGGGGACGACGTCGACCTTCTGGCTCGCGAGTCCATTGAGCCGATCCAAACCCTCAAAACCGAGCACCTCGGCAGCAGAAACCCAAGGCTCCACACCGACGAAGTGCTCATCGCCCTGTCGGTGTCCGCGACGCGCGACGACAACGCGCGCAAGGCCCTGGACGAGCTGCGCAACCTCCGAGGCTGCGACGCTCACACGACGACGATTCTCGGCTCTGTGGACGAGGGGATCTTCAGGAACCTGGGGGTGCTCGTGACGTCCGAGCCGATTTACCAGAGGAAATCTCTTTACCGCAAGCGCTGAGAGCGCCGCGAGGGGCGGGTACGCTGGAACGGCGGCGGCCCTTCCTCTGCGACGCAATGACGCCCAGACCTCCTTCGGTCTTCGGTTCGGCGCGGAAGCGCCCCTGAGGCCAAATCGCCGCGGCAGCCTGCAGACCTTCCAAACTTTCCAATTTGAAGGTAAGGTTCCACTTACAACAGGCGGCCGAAATGGGGTAGCGTTGCCCTGTAGGGGACGCATGTCGCTAAGGAGAGTGTGATGGCGTCGAAGACTCCGGTGATCTCACCCGCGGGAGTCCGCGATTCGTGCGTAGTCGCGGCGCTGAGAATCGCCAGCGCCGCATTCACGGGCGCCGCGCTGGTCGGCGTCGCCGACATTGCAGACGGGCGGGAGAGTTTTGCCGGTCCTCTGGTCTGCGCCTGCGCAGCCGGACTTGCGGCCTTTGCCGAGGTCCTTTTCGGGGGGCATTCGGCTCGAGCTGAGGAACGCCGTATCCGGCGAAATCTGCTCTCACGGCTTTTTTCCTCCCGAAACCAGGAGTCTTCGGGAGCGCAAGCGGTTCAGCTATTGACCGACAATGTCGAAAGGGTGACCGAATACCGCCAGATCTATTTAGGATCGACCCTTGCCGCTTTTCTAATACCTTTCATCGCTCTCGCTTACATTTCAGTCTCGTTCGATCCTGTTCTCGGATTGACGATCATGGCTCTATGTCCGCTCATTCCCGTTCTGCTCGCAGTTTTCATGCGTTTCTTCAGGAAGACGTCGGCTAAATCGCGTAAGGAGCGCGCGATTTTGGCCGGAAAGTATCTCGACGCCATTCGCAACCTCGTGACGATACGCCTGCTCGGTGCCGGACCTCGAATTGAACGCCAGCTCAAAGACCAGGGAGAGCGCAACCGCGGGGCCATCATGAAACTGCTCGCAGGCAACCAGCTTGTCATCATCGTCGTGGACGGCCTCTTCTCTCTCATTCTCATCTGTGCCACGTGCACATTGGCCGTTGTCCGCTTCAACGCCGGCGCAGTGACGGCGTCGCAGGTTCTCGCAACGGTGCTTCTGACTGCGCTTCTCATCGAACCGCTTGTGCAAGTCGCTGGATTCTTCTACATCGGAATGGGGGGAATCGCCTCCCAACGCGCGATAAGGGCATATATCGACAACCACGCGGATCCGAGTGCGGAGGGTGCGGCGGCCAAGGGCGGCGCGGGCGGCGACGCCGACGCAGGCGCGAACGTTGATGCGGCCACGCAGGCCGATGCCGGCGCAAGCGGCGACGTCGGCGCGGAAGACGGGGCGGACGAGGGCGGGGGCCCTGGCGCAGCTGACCGCGTCGGCTGCCCCGTCGTCGTGCGAAATGTGAGCTTTGACTACGGGCGCGGAGAGGTCCTCCACGGAGTCGATCTCGCGGTCGCATCGGGAAGCAAGATCGCCGTCGTCGGCCGTTCGGGTGGCGGCAAGTCGACGCTCATGGGGCTTATGGGCGGGATGTTTCGGCCTGCCCGCGGGAGCGTGCTGATCGACGGCAAGAACCTTGCTTTTGCGAGCGCCGAAGAAGCGGCCGCCTTGACGGCCCGAGTGGCGCAGACGACGTGGCTTTTCACAGGCACGATTGCCGACAACCTTCGGCTGGCGAAGGAAGACGCGACCCGGGAGGAAATGTGGAATGCCCTCCGGGGAGCGCAGATCGCCGATGAGATTGAGCGGATGCCCAAAGGGCTTGACACTGACGTGGGCGAGCAAGGCGCGTTCCTCTCAGGAGGCCAGGCTCAGAGGATCTCCATCGCGCGGGCCCTGCTTTCCGGGCGGCGAATCCTCCTCTTGGACGAACCGACGTCGCAGGTCGACATCGAATCCGAAGCCAGAATCGTCGACGCTCTGCGTTCCTTGGGCCGCGACCTGACCGTGGTTCTCGTCACCCACAGATCTGCGCTGCTCGACGTCGCAGACAAAGTGTATGAAATGAAGGACGGCATGCTGTTCGAATGCGCGGGGGAAACGCTGTGAGCGCCGACGGTCCGAGGCTTGAAGAGGCGGCAAACGGCGAATCGGCAGAGAATGGGCGCGCATTCTCTGCGGATCGTGCCGCCAGCCCCGCGGGTCGGGACGCCGCGGGGCTGGCGGAGCCGACCACGCGCGAGCTCGTCAGATGGCTGACCTCTCAGACGCGGCCCGTCCACAGACCTCTCTTCGTTTCGACGCTTCTTTGCATCGTCAATCTCAGCCTTGACGTGGTGCTCTTCGGGCTCGCTGCGGCCGGCGCCGTTTCCTCCGTCCAAGGAAAAGGCCTCGGAAGCTATCTTCCCGTGCTCGTGCTCGTAGCCATGGCCAAGGCCGCCGCATACTATCTGGAACAGCTCACAGGGCACTATGTGGCCTTCAAGGCTCTGGAGTTGCTGAGAACCATGGTTTTCTCCAACCTGTGGCCCAAAGCTCCTGCCATTGTCGGGGCAACGCGCTCCGGTGACGTGCTCGCGAGCCTCACGCGCGACGTCGACCGAATCGAGGTCGTCTATGCCCACACATTCGCCCCGGTCGTTTCCGCACTCGTCGTCCCGCCCGTTTTCGTGGTCGGCGCGGGGCTCGCGGCGGGGTGGCAGGCCGTCGCAATTCCCGCGGCGTGTGTCGCACTGGCTCTGACGGTCGTCCCATTCGTCGGCCTGCGCGCTTCAATGCGGGCGACGCGGCGCACCCTCGAGCTGCGGCGGGAACTTGCCCATCACGTCACCGACAGCGTGTTCGGGGCCGAAGAAATCATTGGATACGGGCGTCAACTCAGGCGATTGGAGGAGACGGACGCCTTGGGGCGCTCGATCGGGCAGTCGGCGGGAACCGCACGCCGCGCAAACGCCTTTCGCAGGGGAGCAAACGTCTTCCTTGCCCTGGCAAGCTCCATCGGCGCGGCGGCGGTCGCGACGTCGCAGGGGTGCTCGCCTGTGACGGTCGCTGCCCTCGCGGCCGGGTGCCTGCGCTTGTTCGAAGGGCCGCGCGGGGTAGAAGACGCGGCAGGATATCTCGACCACTCGCTGGCGGCCGCTCGCCGTCTGTGGGAGATATGCCACGAACCTCCCCGAGTGGCAGACGGGCAAGAGACCCTTGAGCTTGCCGGCCCCGCCGAAGTGTCCTTCAAGAGCGTCAGCTATACGTATGCCGGATCTCCTGCGCCCGCCCTTTCGGACTTTTGTCTGGACGTCGCCGCAGGAGGGCACGCCGTCCTCGTCGGCCCGTCAGGCTCCGGAAAAACGACGGCTGCCTCCCTCCTTTTGCGCTACGACGACCCCGACGCCGGCGAAGTGTTGCTTGGCGGGACCCCCATCAGCCGCTACACGCTCGATTCCCTGCGGCGCTGCATCGTCGGCGTGTCCCAGAAGTGCGAGCTTCTCGACGCGAGCATTCTCGAGAACGTGACGTTGGGCATGCCCGATGCGAGCGAGGAAGAAGTGTGGAACGCACTTGAAATCGCGTGTTTGGCCGACGAAGTCCGTCAGATGCCCGATGGGCTGGCAACCGGCGTGGGGGTGGCGGGCCGCGAACTTTCGGGGGGCCAGGCCCAGAGGCTGTGCCTGGCTCGCGCGCTCCTCATGCACCCCAAGATCCTTGTTCTCGACGAGTTCACCGCCAATCTCAATGCGGAGCTTCAATCGAAAGTACGCGTCAATCTGCGGAAAATTCCGTGTACGATCCTCGAGATCACCCATCGCCTCGACGCCGTTGCCGAAGCGGACCTCGTTCTCCTCCTCGATCGCGGACGCACGGTCGCTTCAGGTCCTCTTGACGCGATCGAAAGCGAAGGGTCTCTGAGGGACTTCTTCACGAAAAACCTCTGACGGGTTTCACTACCCCCTCCCGAGATAGTAAGGTAAGCAATGCCTAACTTAGTCCGAGGGGGTTTCCATGCTCAGCGCCTTTGTCATCGCTCTGAGAGAGGGCGTCGAGGCCTCGCTTATCGTCGGCATTCTGGTGGCCTACCTTGTCAAGGCCGGACGCAAAGACGTCCTGAAATACCTGTGGATCGGCGTCGCTGTCGCCGTCGCCGTTCCCGCAGGCGCCGGGGCCTTCATGACGTGGGGCCCGTCCACATTGACCTTTGCGGCTCAGGAGATCATCGGCGGAACGCTGTCGCTCGTCGCCGTCGGCTTTGTCACATGGATGATCTTTTGGATGGGAAAGAATGCGCGCACTCTTTCCAAAGAGCTTCGCAAGGCGGCGGACAGCGCCTTGCAGGGCGGGTCGGCGATGGGAATCGCATGGGTCGCCATTCTCGCAGTCGGCAGAGAGGGCCTCGAGACCGCGCTGTTCATATGGCCGACAGTCAAGTCCGGCGTCGAGAAAGGAAACGGCGCGGCGCCGATCGCCGGGCTCGTTTTGGGGCTCGCCGCCGCCGTCGTCATCGGGTATCTCGTCTACAAGGGGTCTGTCGCCGTCAATCTCAGGTCCTTCTTCACGGTGACGGGCTACCTCCTCATCGTCGTGGCGGCGGGAATAGTCGCATACGGGATCAACGACCTCCAAGAGTCCGGATTGATTCCGGGGCATGGACACACCGTCTACGACTTCACCGAGACGATCGCGAACCACGCCTCGTCGTGGTGGTTCAATCTCTTCGACGCTTTCTTCCAGCTAAAAGTCCTCATGGGCCCTACGCTCTTGCAGATCCTCGGCTGGGCCGTCTATCTCCTTGTGTGCCTGCCGCTGTTCACACGACAGGTGCGCGGAAAGTCCTCTGTTTCAAACCAGGTAAGGAACAACAATGCGTAAGTTGCTATCTTCGGCGGCCGTTGCGGCCGTTCTGCTGGCCGGCTGCGTGTCGAACGACAACGCCTCCGACAAGGGCGGATCGAGCGGCTCTCAGAGACTGAGCGTGACCATCGCCGACGACAAATGCGACGTTTCTGCGGCGAAGACGGAATCCGGCAGGGTCGTCTTCACCCTCAAGAACGAGGGCACGGTCAAAAACGAGTTTGAGATTCTGGCCCCGGACAAGCTTCGAATCGTCGGCGAGCGGGAGAACCTGGCCCCCGGAACCACCGTGAAGTACACCGTGGTGCTGGAGTCCGGCAGCTACTACACAGCTTGCAAAAAGAACATGGTCGGCGCGCTGGTCGGGGCGAAGAAGTTCACGGTCAGCGACTCGGGCAAGAAGGTCGAGGCCGGCGGCGACGAGAAGAAGCTCCAAGACCAGGCCGTTTCGAACTACAACGCCTACAACCGCGACCAGGCCGGCCAGCTCCTCGAGAAGACAAAGGCGTTTGCCGAGGCGTACAAGGCGGGCAATCTCGACAAGGCGCGCTCCCTCTATGCCGCGACCCGCCAGCACTACGAGAGGATCGAGCCGACGGCGGAGAAGTTCGGCGACCTCGATCCGGCCCTCGACGAGCGCGAGGCCGATTGGCAGGAGACGGAAGACAAAGACACCCGTGCGTGGAAGGGGTGGCATTACATTGAGAAAGACCTCTGGCGCCCCGACGGCTTCGAGGGGTTGAACGACGAGCAGAGGGCGAAGGCTTCCGAGCAGCTCGTCGCAGACACCCAGAAGCTTTACGATCTGGTGTACGCCAAGGACTTCTCCATCAAGCTCGCCGACATCTCGAACGGCGCCATCAACTTGCTCGAGGAAGTCGCGACCACGAAGATCACGGGTGAAGAGGAAGCCTTCTCCCACACCGATCTGTGGGACTTCCAGGCCAACGTGGAAGGCGCCAAGGTCGCCTACGGCAACGTCGAGGCAATCGCCAAGAAAAAAGATCCGGCGCTGGCCAAGGAGATCTCCAAGCGCTTCGACCAGCTCCAGGCCGAGCTTGACAAGTACAAGCAGGGCGACGGCTACGTCTACTACGACAAGCTCAACGAGGCGCAGCGCAAGCAGCTTTCCGACTCCGTCAACGCCCTGCGCAAGCCGTTGGCCAAGCTGACCGAGGCGATCCTCAAAGACGCCGGGGAATCGACGTCTAAGAAATGAGGTGGAATCGAAGCAATGAGCTCCGAGGATTCGGAATTTGAATCGTCCGAGGTTTCCGAGCCTAAGGAAGAGGCGCCCCGAGGAGTGAGTCGCCGCGCTGTGCTCCTCGGGGGCGGCCTCGCCGCACTCGGCCTCGGCGCGGGCGCCGCCGTCGGCTATCCGTTCGGGCGCTCCAGCGGCGTCGAGGAAGGCGAGAAGAAAGCCGACGTCGACGGGGTGCGATACCCGTTTCGCGGCAAGCACCAGAGCGGCATCGTCACTGCGCAGCAGCAGCAGATGCACACGGCTGCCTACGACGTCACGACGAAATCCCGCGAGGACCTCGTCGAGCTCCTCAAGGATTGGACGCTTGCGGCCGAGAAGCTCATGGCCGGAGAGCTCGTCAATCCGATGAAGTCTTTCAAGGAGGTTCCGCCCGACGACACGGGCGAGACCATGAACTTAGGCCCTTCGGGCTTGACGATCACCTTCGGCTTCGGTTCGACCCTGTTCAGGACCGCCGACGGCGTCGACCGGTTCGGCATCGCAAGCAAAAAGCCAGAGCTCCTTCTCGCCGAGATTCCGCGCATGTCCGCGGAGAAACTCGATCAGGCCAGGTGCGGCGGAGACCTCGTCGTGCAAGCGTGCGCCGAAGATCCCATGGTCGCCATGCACGCGATCCACAACCTCTCGCGAATCGCCTTCGGGAGAGCCTCGGTGCGCTGGAGCCAGCTCGGCTACGGGCGGACGTCGTCGACGTCGAAGTCGCAGGCGACTCCCCGCAACCTCTTCGGCTTCAAGGACGGGACGAACAACATCAAGTCCGACGAGACGGACTATCTCTCCCAGAGCCTGTGGATTCAAAAGGGCGACCCAAACGGGGACGTCTGGGAGGGCGGCACTTACATGGCATGCCGCAAGATCAAAATGATGATGGAGGTGTGGGACGACCTCGTCCTCTCCGAGCAGGAGAACATCATCGGCCGCGACAAGATCGAGGGCGCCCCGCTTTCAGGCGGCAAGGAGTTCACCGCACCGAACTTCAAGAAGAAAGACGAGAAGGGCGAAACCGTCATCGACAAGGAGTCGCACATGGCGCTCATGCACCCCGACCACAACTCGGGGCACAGGATGCTCCGGCGCGGCTACAACTTCATGGAGGGGTCCGACAGCCTGGGGCGGCTCCAGGGCGGTCTGTTCTTCGTCGCCTTCGTGCGCAATCCTGAGAACAACTTCATACGAATCCTCAGGAAGATGTCGAGCGACCTGCTGACGGAGTACCTGCAGACCACGGCCTCGGCGCTGTTCGTGATTCCGCCCGGGATCAAGGAGGGGGACGAGTACGTAGGGCAGGCTTTGTTCTCTTAAGACCAAGAGTATGCTTGTGGCGTTGTTCTTCTGGAAGGAAACCAATGCCGCAGCTGCGATCCGCTACGTCCACCACCGGACGGAATATGGCCGGCGCCCGCGCACTCTGGCGCGCCACCGGAATGAAAGGCTCCGATTTCGGCAAGCCGATCATCGCCGTCGCCAACTCCTACACGGGTTTCGTCCCCGGGCACGTCCATCTGAAAAACATGGGTTCGCTTGTGTGCGAAGCCATCGCTGAGGCCGGGGGCGTGGGGCGCGAGTTCAACACCATCGCCGTCGACGACGGCATCGCGATGGGCCATTCGGGCATGTTGTACTCGCTTCCCTCCCGCGAGGTCATCGCCGACTCGGTCGAGTACATGGTCAACGCGCACACGGCGGACGCACTCGTATGCATATCGAATTGCGACAAGATCACGCCGGGGATGCTCATGGCGGCCCTTCGGCTCAACATCCCCGCGATTTTCGTTTCCGGCGGACCCATGGAATCGGGGGCGCCGGTCGACGGCGTCATCGAGCACCGCACCGATTTGATCGACGCCATCGCCTTGTCAGCCGACGACGAGCTGACCGACGATCAACTCGGACTCGTCGAGGAAAGCGCGTGTCCCACCTGCGGCTCGTGCTCGGGCATGTTCACGGCCAATTCCATGAACTGCCTGACCGAGGCCCTCGGGCTCTCGCTCCCGGGAAACGGCTCGACCCTTGCAACGGCGCGCCGCCGCCGCGACCTGTTCGTCGAGGCCGGGCGGCGCATCGTCGATCTGTGCAAGCGATACTACGAGCGGGACGACGATTCGGTGCTTCCCCGCAGCATCGCCACCCGCGACGCCTTCCTCAACGCCATGTCGATGGACATCGCCATGGGAGGGTCCACGAACACGATCCTCCACACCCTCGCCGCCGCGCAGGAGGGCGAGGTCGACTTCAACCTGCGCGACATCGACGATCTCTCCCGCAAGGTGCCGTGCCTGGCGAAAATCGCGCCGAATTCCTACGACTGGCACATCGAAGACTTCCACCGCGCCGGCGGCATCCCGGCGCTTCTCGGCGAGCTCGACCGCGCCGGACTGCTCCGCCGCGACGTCCATGCCGTCCACGCCGACGACCTTGAGGCGTGGCTCGGCCGCTGGGACGTCCGCGGCGGCAATCCCTGCGAGGAGGCGCTCGACAGATTCAGGGCCGCGCCGGGGCGCGTGCGCACCACCAAGCCGTTCTCGCAAGACGCCACGTGGGAGAGCCTCGACACCGACTCCGTCTCCGGATGCATCCGATCGGTCGAGGAAGCCTATACGAAGGACGGCGGGCTCGCCGTGCTCTTCGGCAACATCGCCGAGGACGGCGCCGTCGTCAAGACCGCCGGCGTGGACGAGTCGCTCTTCCACTTCGAGGGCCGCGCCCGCGTCGTCGAGTCGCAGGAAGCCGGCGTCGAGCTCATCTTGTCCAAGGCCGTCGAGCCCGGTGACATCGTCGTCATCCTCTACGAAGGCCCTAAGGGAGGCCCGGGCATGCAGGAGATGCTGTACCCGACGACGTTCCTCAAGGGCCTAGGGCTGGGGAAGGTGTGCGGGCTCATCACCGACGGGCGTTTTTCCGGCGGCACCTCCGGGCTGTCGATCGGCCACATTTCGCCGGAGGCAGCGGCCGGCGGCGCCGTCGGGCTGATCGAAGAGGGGGATCCGATCGTCATCGACATTCCCTCGCGAACGCTCAAGCTCGACGTCTCCGACGACGAACTCGCCCGACGCCGCGCAGCCAAGGGCTCGCTTCCGTGGAAGCCGAGCGCCCGCGACAGAAAGGTCTCCAAGGCTCTGCAGGCGTACGCTGCGATGGCCACGAGCGCGGACAAAGGCGCCGTCCGTCGGCTCCCCTGAGTCCGCCCCCGAGTTTCATCGCCGAGGTCTCATCAGGGAAAAGTTGCATCCTGCTGCGGGAAAATGTGCGATTTTAGGACTCCCGCCCCAGACTTCCGTGTGTTGTAGGGAACACAATAGGTGGTGTTCCCCTCAAGGTGACTGACCGCTCGGAGGCCGTTCGTGAAAACTGTTCTGGAGTACCTGGCAAACCATCACGTCCTTTTCACCTTCCTTCTGGTGGGTGTTGGCATGTACCTGGGAGAAAGGAAGATAAAGGGGGTCGGCCTGGGCGCTGCGGCGGTGCTCTTCCTGGCCATCGCCGTCTCGGCCTACGGGGTTCACCTCGGCGTTCCGGCCAACGCGGACAAGGGCGGGATGATCATCTCCCAAGAGGTCGGCATTTTGGGCTTGGCCATCTTCGCCTTTGCCATCGGCAACAGTTCGGGCAGGAGCTTCTTCCAATCCCTTAAACACGCGGCGCAGCCGATCGCTGCGATGGTGGGAATCCTCATCGTCGCGGCCGCCTGCACCTTCCTCGTCGGCAGGTACGTGTTCGCGATGGACCCGGGAATCATAGCGGGAACGTTCGCCGGCGGCATCACGAACACCCCCGCGCTCGCCGCCGCGGGCGAGGCGTCCGGGCAGGAGTCGCTCGCGACAGTCGGGTACGCCGTCTCCTATCTGTTCGGGGTTTTGGGCATGATCGTCGCCGCGCAGCTGGCATTGCGCAAGGCCCCTGGAGACACCGACACGCCCGATCCCGTCACGCATTACAACGTGTGCGTCGAACGCGACGACCGCCCCACGATCGAGCAGGTCGAGGCCGAACTGGGCGGTCCCATTGAGATCTCGCGCATGCGCCGGGGAGAAGAGGGGCCGATCTGGATTCCCGACAATGACGAGGTGCTCGAGAAAGACGACCTCGTGACGGTCGTCGGCACGATCGAAAACGTCAACGACGCGCTCAAGCACCTCGGGCACAAATCGAGCCATTCGCTGCGCTCGGATCGCCGAATGCTCGATTTCCGGCGCATCACGGTGTCTAAGCACAGCCACGCGGGAAAGACGGTGGCCGAACTCGACAAAGAGCTTGAAGAGCGATGGGGCGCCAAGATATCGCGAGTTCGCAGGGGCGACGCCGACATGCTCGCCATGCCGAACTTCATGGTCGAGTTGGGCGACCGCGTGCGCGTCGTCGGCCCCACCCTCAAGCTCAAAGAAATCTCGAAGTGGCTCGGCGACTCGTCGAAGGGCCTGAGCGACATCAATCCCGTGACGCTGGGTCTGGGACTGGCCCTCGGATACTTCATCGGCGAAATCGAATTCCCCATTCCGGGCGGGGGCCACTTCGCCCTGGGGTATGCCGCCGGCATCCTGATCGTGGGCTTGATCATGGGAAAAGTCGGCAGGATCGGGCCGTTCATAACCGCCTTGCCGAGCACCTCGAATGCGGTTCTGGCCGAGCTGGGGCTGCTCATGTTCCTCGCGCGCGCCGGGACCAACGCCGGAACCCAGATCCTCGAGGCGTTCTCGGGAGGCCACTGGTGGAAGATCTTCATCTTGGGCTTCATCACGACGACGATCGTGGCCGCCTTGCTCTACATCGTCATGCGCGGCGTGTTCAAGATGGGCGGGACGAAGCTTTCCGGCTTGCTCGGAGGCGCGCAGACCCAGCCGGCCGTCCTCGCCTTCGCAAACGGCAGGACCGGGGCCGATCCGCGCGTTGCGCTGGGATACGCGCTCGTCTATCCGGTGGCGATGATCGTGAAGATTCTGCTGGCGCACATCCTCGGAACTTTGTGACCGCTCGTTTGACCCCGGCTGTCAGCCTTTGACCCGGCTGCCAGGCCGGCCTCAGCTGCCGTCAAGCATTCTCCGCAGCCAGGTTTTCTGCTGCCGGGCCCGTCGCAGCTGCCGCGATCCTTCGCCGCAGGGCGGTCAGTGGCGGAAGGGCTCGGGGATCGTCGGGGTTGAGTCTCCCAAGGTCGGGACCTCTGGGGGCTCCTCCATCCGCCAGTGGCGGTCGGTGACGACGCGGGCCAGCGCGAGGCCGACGCCGATCGCCGTCGTCGTCAAAAGCAGCGTGACCGTCGACTCGAGGGCCGTCAGCACGTCTTGACCGGCGCTCATGGCCGTCATCGCGCGGTAGAGCGGGACTCCCGGAATCATGACGACGACCGCCGGAACCGACAGGGTGACGCGTGAAAAACGGGAATGGCGAGAGAAGACATGGGCGATGATGCCGGCGAAAAATGCGGCAATGCCGACGGCGCCTACGGGGTTGAAGTCGGCGTCCTGGCCGACGAGCCTGGCGACGTTGATGATCGTGCCGTTCAGCCCGGCGAGCAGGCAGGCCTGCGCGGGCGCGTTGAACAGCATGGCGAAGCCGTAGGCGGCGATGAAGGTCGCCAGTGCCCGGCCCGCGGCCAGCGGCAACGGCTCGAGGCTGTAGCCGGGCTGGGTGGTGGAGATCGACCAGTCGAAGATGCTCGAGACGGCCCAGACGGACGCCGCCGTCGCGATGATCAGCATGACGACGTAGGTTCCCCGGGAGATGCCCGCTATGAAGTCTTGGCGTATGAGGTCCAGTATCGATGTGACGAGGGGGAAACCGGGAACCAGGAAGAGGACGGCTGAGACCATGCCCGCTTGATGCGTCGCGTCGATGACGTCGGTGCTCTGGAGGGAGCCGACGATGGCCATGTAGAGGCCCGACGCGGCGAAGCCGCAGACCATCCACGTCATGAAGTGGTTGACGTGGCGTTTGAGAAGCAGCCTGCGAACCGCCTGCCCGATGAGTGCGGCGACGAGCACGGCCAGGCATTCGACGAGCCCGCCTTTGTTGAGGAAGGCGAAGCCCGCGCAGGCGAGGCCGGAGGCGATGGAGGAGACGGGAATCGAATAGAGCACTGGTCGCCTGTGAATCTTTTCGATGTCCCTGATGGCGTCCTCGACGAGGAGCGAGGCGGGCAGGGACTGAACGTACGCGTTGAAACGGTCGATGCGGTCGGCGTTCACCCCGAGGTTTCGCTGTTCGACGACTTCTGTGCGGAAGGTCCCGTTTGCCCAAGCCGTCGCCGTGATGGTTGTGTACGTCATTTGGACGTGGAGCCTTTCGATGCCCACGGCTCGCGCGAGGCGCTCCATGCCGTCCTGCACTCGAAAAGCGGACGCTCCGGAGGCCAGCATGTACTGTCCAAGCCTGAGGACGACGTGCGTTTGATGAGCCAAACGCGTGTGCACGGCAAGGGATTCGGGGCGGTGTTTCTCGGTCACTCTTCAACTTTACTTCGCCTCGGAGAGTGTTTCATATTCTGATACCGTTATCCAAAATATGAGACAAAAGCGTGGCGGCTTGGTTTATGGCGACATGCGAGTTAACCTCTTGTTCATGAAGATCCTTTCGGTACGAAACGGGCGCGTGGCAAACGCTTGCTAGTTTCGTGCTGCGCGCCCCTCGTCGGAGGGGCTTTTTTCATGCCCTTGCCCGGCTTGTGCCGGGCGAAGGCCCCCGGCGGGAGCCGGACAACTGAAAATGACGCAAAAGACGCATAAGGAGGAGCCCATGGCCAAACCGACACCGGCCGATGTGGCCGCCAGCCACGCCGAAAAGGCGCAAGGTCCGATTCGGGAGAAATCCACGGGTGCACGTTCGATCGTTCGCTCGCTCGAGGAGCTTGGCGTCGACGTCGTATTCGGCATGCCCGGAGGGGCGATCCTCCCCACGTACGATCCGATCTTTCAGTCGGACAAGCTTCGCCACATCCTGGTTCGCCACGAGCAGGGCGCTGGCCACGCGGCAGAGGGCTACGCCTTGGCGACCGGGAGGGTGGGCGTGTGCATTGCGACGTCGGGCCCCGGGGCGACGAATCTCGTGACCTCGCTTCTGGACGCCCACATGGATTCGGTGCCGATCGTCGCCATCACGGGCCAGGTGGGGGCAAACGCCATAGGCTCCGACGCCTTTCAAGAGGCCGACATTGTGGGCATAACGATGCCGGTGACCAAGCATTCCTTCCTCGTCACGAGCGCAGAGGAGATCCCCGCGCGCATCGCCGAGGCGTTCCATCTGGCTTCGACGGGAAGGCCGGGCCCGGTGCTCGTCGACGTCACGAAGTCGGCGCAGGTGGAGGAGGCGGACTTCGTGTGGCCTCCGGAGACGGATCTTCCCGGGTACCACCCCGTCGTCAAGCCCAACGCCCGCCAGGTCCGCGAGGCCGCGCGGCTCATCGCCACTGCCGCGCGTCCCGTCCTGTACGTCGGGGGCGGGGCCATTCGCTCGGGCGCCTCGGAGGCGATCGTCGAGCTTTCCGAGCTTGGGAACCTTCCGGCGGTCACCACGCTGACCGGGCGCGGCTCCGTTCCCGATTCCCATCCGAATCATTTGGGAATGCCGGGAATGCACGGCTCGGTCCCCGCAGTGGCGGCCCTCCAGGAATCCGATCTCATCGTCGCGCTGGGCGCGCGCTTCGACGACCGGGTCACGGGCCTGGTCGAGGGATTCGCCCCCTCGGCGAAGGTCGTCCACATCGACATCGACCCGGCTGAAATCTCAAAGAACCGTTTCGCGGACGTGCCGATCGTCGGGGACCTGAAGGAAACCGTGGGCGAACTCATCTCCGAGCTGCGGCAGGCGCAGGCCCATTACGGCAAACCCGCGCTCGCCGAGTGGTGGAAGCACATCGAGGGGCTGCGCGAGAAGTTCCCTCCCGGGTGGGAAGAGGTCGACGACGGGCTGCTCGAGCCCCAGCACATCATTTCCCGGTTGGCGCACGTGGTGGGCTCCGAGGGCGTCGTCTACGTCACCGGCGTCGGCCAGCATCAAATGTGGGCCAATCAGTTTCTCCGGCACGAGCACCCCAGGCAGTTCATCACCTCCTCCGGTGCGGGGACGATGGGGTTCGGAGTTCCCGCCGCCATGGGCGCGAAGGTGGGTTGCCCGAACAAGACGGTGTGGGTGATCGACGGCGACGGCTCCTTCCAGATGACCAATCAGGAACTCGCCACTTGCCGCATCGAGGGAATCAACATCAAAGTGTGCATCATCAACAATTCGTCGCTCGGCATGGTTCGCCAGTGGCAGACGCTCTTCTACGGCGGAAGGTACTCGCACACCGATCTCAACACCGGCCACGGCACCGTGCGCGTCCCGAACTTCGTCAAGCTGGCCGAGGCCTATGACTGCGCCGCCTGGAGCGTGAAGGAGGGAGACGACATCGACGCCGCCTTTGCCAAGGCGATGGAGATCGACGATCGGCCGGTCCTCTTGGAGTTCATCACCTCTCCCGACGCCGAAGTGTGGCCGATGGTGCCCGCGGGCGTCTCCAACGACGACATCATCTACGCCCGTTCGTTCCGGCCGGCCACGGACCCGAACGCCGCCTGAGGAGGAGAAACATGAGTACCCGTCACACGTTGTCCGTTCTGGTCGAGAACAAGCCGGGCGTGCTCACGCGAGTCGCCGCCCTTTTTGCGCGCCGAGCCTTCAACATCCATTCCCTCGCCGTCGGAGAGACCGAGGACCCGCGCATTTCCCGCATGACCGTCGTGGTGGACGCCGCCGAGCTTCCGATCGAGCAGGTGACCAAGCAGCTGAACAAGCTCGTCAACGTCCTGAAGATCGTCGAGCTGGATCCGGCCGCGGCCGTCGAGCGCCAGCTCTTGCTCGTCAAGGTCTCGGCGAATGACTCCTCGCGGGCCAATGTGCTTCAGATCGTCGATCTCTTCCGCGCCCACGTCGTCGACGTCGTCCCAGACGCCGTGACCGTCGAGGCGACCGGATCCGATGCGAAGGTCGAAGCTTTCCTCACGGCGCTTGAACCCTATGGAATACGGGAGATAGTTCAGTCCGGCGCGGTGGCCATCACCAGGGGCGCGCGTTCGCTCTCAGAACGAGTCGCCGCCGAATTGAACTGACTCGGTGGATAATTGACGGCGACGGCGCGATTTCATTGACCGCCTAAGCCGCAGGAACGCCGGTGCGTGTGAGCGAGCGCAACCGGCCGGAGTTCCAAACTGTCGCTCATTACCGATCAAGGAGAGTAAACGTGGCTGAAATCTTCCACGATGCCGATGCAGACCTGTCGCTGATCCAGTCCAAGAAGGTAGCCATCATCGGCTACGGATCGCAGGGCCACGCCCATGCGCTGAACCTGCGCGATTCGGGCGTCGAGGTGGTTGTCGGGCTCCGCGAGGGTTCGAAGTCGATCGCCAAGGCCGAGGAGCAGGGCCTGGAGGTCGCATCCGTCGCCGACGCCGTCGCCCAGGCCGACGTCGTCATGGTCCTGGCGCCCGACCAGTCTCAGCGGGCGATCTGGGCCAACGACATCGAGCCGAATCTCAAGGAGGACGCCGCGGTGTTCTTCGCCCACGGCTTCAACGTCCACTACGGCTACATCAAGCCCGGCCCGACCCACGACGTCTGCATGGTCGCCCCCAAGGGCCCGGGCCACACCGTCCGCCGCCTTTTCGAGGAGGGGCGCGGCGTTCCCTCCCTCGTGTGCGTGGAGCAGGACGCCTCCGGCCAGGCCTTCGAGCTCGCCCTGTCGTATGCCGCGGCCATCGGCGCCGCCCGCGCGGGCGTCATCAAGACGACCTTCCGCGAGGAGACGGAGACCGATCTGTTCGGCGAGCAGGCCGTTCTTTGCGGCGGCGTCTCCCAGCTCATCCAGTACGGCTTCGAAACGCTCGTCGAGGCGGGATACCAGCCCGAGATGGCCTACTTTGAGGTGTGCCACGAGATGAAGCTCATCGTGGACCTCATCAACGAAGGCGGTCTGACGAAGCAGCGCTGGTCCTGTTCGGACACGGCCGAATACGGCGACTACGTCTCCGGCCCGCGCGTGATCCGCCCCGACGTCAAGGACCACATGAAGGAAGTTTTGGCCGACATTCAAAACGGCTCTTTCGCCAAGCGCTTCATCGACGATCAAGACGCAGGCGCCCCCGAGTTCCTCGAGTTGCGCGCCAAGGGAATGTCCCATCCGATCGAGAAGACCGGGCAGGAGATCCGCAAGCTCTTCGCGTGGAACAACTCGAATCTCGACAAGGATTACACCGACGGCGAGGCGGCTCGCTGAGCGGCGGACCTTGTCCGGTGCGGCCTAGTAGAGCCGGTCGGGCGGAACGGCCCGACCGAGCGCATGCCTAGGCGAAGCTCTCGGCGAGGGGCAGGAATCATCCTGCCCCTCGCCTTGTTTTTGCGACGCTTCTCTTTCTTAATGCGCCATGACGGCAGCAAGATGGCGAATTGTCGCCAATCGCGTCGTGGCGGGTTGGCGACACTGCGAGCGCGGCCGGCGCATCGAGTCTAAAGTGGGGGAGGGGCGGCGCCGTCGTCCTCGACTCGACAAGCGGAGACAAACAATGAGCATTGCCGTCGTCTACAACACCGTCACGGGATTCAGCCGCACATACGCGGAATGGATCGCCCAGGATCTGGAGGCCGACCTTCTTTCCTGGGACGAGGCCAAGGGAATGAACTTAGCCGCGTATCGCCTGGTGGTCTACGGGGCGGGGGTTCGGATGAGCGCCGTCCGGGGCTTCAAGGATTTCAGACGAAAGATCAAGCGCGACGGGCTGTACGGAACCGGCCGTGTGATCGTCTTCGCCACCGGCGGCACACCCGTGCATCCCGACCGCGACTGGCGTTCGCCCGCGGCGACCTTGACGAAGGAGGAACTCGCGCGCGGCACATTCCCCTTCTTCTACTTCGAGGGCGGCATTGCCTATGACGGTCTGAATTGGCCGGAAAAGACGCTTCTGAAGATCTTCTCCAAGCGGGTTCAGAAGCATCGCCATCGCGGCGAGTGGGCCGAGGCCGTGGCCAACGGCATCGTCGAAGGCTACGATCACACTGACCGCAAAGCCGTCACGCCGCTGGTCGAGGAGGCGAGGCGCATTCTGGCGTCCGAACAGGCATGCGGCTGACGGGATGCGCGACGAGAATCTCGGCCTGAAGTTCAACGGCACCACAAAGTTCGGCCGGGTTCGTCCGGGCGGTTTCGCCAGACTGGAGAAGAAACTCGGGGCCGACGGCGCCGACCTCGAATCGCTTGCCGAGGAGACGGTCAATGCCGTTCTCGGCAACCTTGAGGCTATGAGAGATCGCCATTCCGACGTCGCTCGCGAACTCGATTGGATTGAGAAGAATGCTGCTGCTATGCGGCGGCGGCTGTTTTTGACCTCTCTTGGTTCCAAGTGATCTTGCTTCGGTCGAAGCTATGCTTCAGCCTGTCTTGCCCGCGGCGGGCCTGTGATGAAAATCGTCGGCAAGGCACAGATTCTGCCTGTATGTTTGAAGGGAGACCAGGCAAATCGACCGGGGAGGCGAGATGGACAACTCGAACGGAAGCGCGAGATCGTCCCGCGAACGGCCGGATGATTCGCGTGTGCCGTCGAGGGCGGTGTCCGGGCTTTTCGGCGGCGCCGGGAACTCCTCCCGAATCCCTGCCCGCAGAGGCTCCAGAGGCAGACATTCCCATGCCTCTCCGTCTACAGCGTCATCCAGCGTGACGCCCCCATCCTCCGACGCGACGCCGCCTTTGGCTGACACGGCTCCCTTGACGGCCGACCCCGCCGATTGGCCCGCCGGCGTCCCCGGGGAAGGGGTCGACGATCTGGACGTCGTCTCGAAGGGCGCCGATGATCTGCATGGACCGCAGAGCGCCGACGATCTGCACGGCGGGAACTCGGGCGGGAACGTGGAGACTGGAGAAAGGATCGAACTCGGCGGAGACGGGTCCTCTTTCGATTTCCGCCCGTCCGCCGACGATCGGCAGGACACGGCGGTGATGGGCTTGGGAACCGGTCGGCGCCGGCTCGCCGATTCGCCGCCTGCGGGCGGTCCTCGCACTCCCACGGCAGTTGAGCGCGGACTCGGCTCAGTTTCGGCGTCTTTCGCCGGCAGCCTCCCCGAAAACGACGGCTCCGCGGATATACTTGAAAACTCATCGGATACAACCGGGAACTCAACCGGGCCGGGCGACAAGGCGTCCGCGCCACGAAAGAAGAGCCTAGTGAAGAGACTTACGAAAGTGTGCATTGCCATCGTCGTCACGGGAGCCCTCGCCTTCACCGGCCTCAACGTCTATATGACAACGTCGACCGACGACTCCGTAGTGACCGTCAACTCGGTGCCTTCGGAAGCGAAAGCCGACTGCATTCTCATTCTCGGCGCCTCGGTGCGCGCGAACCGCAAACCGAGCCCCATGCTTCTCAAGAGGCTCGAACGCGGGCTGGAGCTGTATCGCAAAAAGGCTGCGCCGAAGATTTTGGTTTCGGGGGACAATGCAACCGTCGCGTACAACGAGGTCAAGGTCATGCGCGAATGGCTGCAGGCCAAAGGCGTCCCTCCCCAAGACATCTTCGAAGACCACGCTGGCTTTTCGACCTACGAGTCCATGTACCGCGCCCGCGACGTGTTCAAGGTCAAGCGGATGATCGTCGTCACTCAGCGCTACCACCTGGCGCGGGCGATATACACGGGCGATGCCTTGGGGCTTAAGGTCTGGGGCGTCGCGGCCAACGGAAACAACTACTCGGGTCAGATAAAACGCGACATGCGCGAATGGGTTGCCCGCGTCAAGGATCTCGGAAAGACCATCTACAAGCCCGAACCTAGGTTCCTCGGGCCCGCGCTGCCGATCTCCGGCGACGGCAGGGCGACGACGGGCTGACCGCCCCTCCGCTTCGGAGGAGGGGCGGCGCTCCGTTGGGAAGCGGGTGACGTTCTGTTCGAGGCGTTCTGGGCCGACGGCGACGTCGCGCACGCCCTCCGCCAGCGTGTAGCATCGACGGCGCAGACATCCACGCTTCGCTGGCGCACGTGACGAAAGGGAGACAGCAGTGTCGGAATCGATAGTGGGCACCGGGCGGCGCCTCGACGTCCACCCGGGCAGGAAACAAGAGGTCACTACCCTCGAGCTGCTTTTCGATCTCGTCTATATACTCGCGCTGACGCAGCTGTCCGAGCATCTTTTGAAGAATCTCGACTGGCGCGGAGTGCTCGAGACTCTCGTTCTGCTCCTCGCCGTTTTCTGCGTATGGTCTTTGACCGTTTATGATTCAACCACCGTTCTCATCAGGTCGCGCGCCGTCTATCCCATCGTCGTCGCGGCCATGCTCGTGAGCCTCGTCATGAACACGGCGATCAGCGGCGCTTTCGGCGGCTCTCCGTGGATGTTCGTGGCGCCCATGCTCGTCGTCCAGTTCGGCAGGACGTTCGTCGCCAGGCGCATGGACGTATACGAGGCGCTTCGCAGGCAGCGGACGGCTGTGGCGATCTGGCTTGGCTTCTCCTCGCTTCTGTGGGTTGCGGGGTGTTTTGCGAGTCGAGAGCAGCGGCTCTGGCTGTGGCTCGCGGCCGCGCTGATCGACCTTGCCGGACGGTGGACCCAGCATCCCCTCCCGAGGTTCGACCGGAGCGAGCTTTCTCGCGTGCCCTTCGATCTGGGGCATCAAGTCAGGCGCTGCCGCCTCTTCTTCATCGTCTGCCTCGCCTCGGGCTTCCTAGCCGTCGGCAACGCGATGAAGCGTCACCTTGACGAGCCGCTGAGCGTCGCCGTCGGCCTCCTGTCCCTGACCGCGATCGTCTGCCTGTGGTACATCTACTTCTGGCGGACAGCCGTCATCGACGGATTAATCTCCGGCGAATCCGGCCACTCGACCAACGGCATCGGACTCGGCCTCCTCGTCGCCGAGGGGCAGCAAATGCTCGCCGCGGGCATCGTTGCGTTCACCGCCGGAATGGAAATGGCAGTCGGCCAGCCGCGTGAGAGGATCTCCGCCTCCGTCGGTCTCCTTTTGGGCTGGGGGCCGGCGCTGTGCCTGATTGCGCTGTGGTTCGTCTTCGTGAAGAGGAAAGTGCGCCCAGAGGGGTTGAACTTTGCCTGCCTGACGATGCTCGGCGTAGGCGTCCTTCTTGCGCTTTTGCGCCCTGCCGGGGCCATAGCCGTCATCGAGGTCGCGATCGTCGCGGTGTGCGCATGCCTCGTGTACGGAAACGGCGTAGGAAAGATGCGTCCCTTTGAGCAGGCCGATTCCAAGGACTCGCAGGATCCAGGAGACTCCCTTCGCCTGGGCGATTGGACCGATCCCAAAGCGGTCCGATTGGACGGCCGTGAACAGAAGCCAAACAGCGGGGAAGGCAACCTTGGCGGCCGGGGCGGCGAGCTAGAGGGCCGGGCCCCCAAGCTGGCTCATGGGGGCAGCAAGCTCGCTGATAGGGCCCCCAAGCTGGCTGATGAGGGCCGCAAGCTAGCTGATCGGGACGACAGAACGGACAGCCGAGGTCTCAAGAAGGGCGATCGGATGCTCGACGATCGGATGCTCGACGGACACGGCCTTCGGTTCGACGGTTCGACGTCGGATAAGCGGATTGTCAGACCGACGACGCGGGTGCAAGGCCGCGAACCGGGCGACCCAGAACGCGGCCGCCGCTCAACAGGTTAGCGAACCGCCATTCAGCCGGTTAGCGTGCCGCCCTGCCCGGCCCTGCCGGATAGAGCGCAATCGGCGACTGGCCAGGTTCAATCAGCCGGCTAGGAACTCTTTGATCGCGGGGAGGTCTCGCCGCGCCTGCTGCATGCCCTCTTCGTAGGCCGCTTGGATGCGCACGGCATTGCGCTCGCCGTTGGACACCGGCATTGTTTCGGGATAGTAAAGGTAGGCTTTCCCCTCGGCCTGGAGCTGTTCGAGTTCGTCGAGGGTGGCGTTGTAGCGTTCGGGACGCTTTAGTATCGCCTCGACGACGGCGGGATACTTCTTAAATATCTTCTGGTAAATCGCGGCAGGGGCCCTGACCGGTCCTTTCCGATACCCGCGAGGGCGCGTCATGACAACGAGGAAGCGCTCGTACCCGTCGGCTCTGGCCGCATCGACGGCGAAGCCTCCCGTCTCGCCTATCGCGCCGTCGAGATAGGCGGTCCCGTCAAGCTGAACCATTGGCATCGCGATCGGTATAGACGACGAGGCCTGGCATCGCGTCGTGAAATCCGAATTGTCCTTCACGTCGTCTCGGCCCCAGTAGACGGTCTTGCCTGTTGCGCAGTCGAAAGAGCCGATCTTGAACGGCGTGGAGCTGGCCGAGTACGCCTCCCAGTTGTAGGGAAGAAGCTCGCCGGGCGCCGTCGTCTGGTGGTAAATGTAATCCGAATTGAAGTAACCTTTGCCTCTTATGAAGCTGATCGGGCCTCCGATCTTCGGGTCTTTCGCAAGCTCGACAAAGCATGCACGGGCCCGCCAAGCGTCGCGGGCCAAAAAATTCGCCGTGTGGGTCGCTCCCGCAGAAATCCCGCCCACCCAAGGGACCTCGACTCCCGATTCAATCATTGCGGCAACCAACGCGGCCGTGTACGTGCCGCGCATCCCGCCGCCTTCGAAGATCAATGCAGTGCCTGTAGCCATAACACCCTCAGTTTAGCGCGAGTTTCCGAAGGCATGCTGCGGCAGAAGCCGTGCGACGCCGGAGGGGATTCGGACGACGGCGGTGTGGGCGGCCGCGACGTTTTCGCCGCGACCGCCCACACCGGTCACTTCTATCCAGTCAGCCCGAAAGGGTCAGCAGTCCTCGGACGAGGCGGCTTCCTCGGTTTCGGCGGCGCCTCCGCCAAAACCGCCGCTCTCGGCCGGCTCAGTCTTCCGCGACCAGGCGCTTCATGACCGCGCGTGCGCCGTCGGCCCGAATCGCCCTCAAAGCCTCCGTGAAAGCCTCAACGAAGCGCGGGTCCGAGCCGAGCTCGCCGAAGACCGCCTCGTCGGAGATTACAGCGGTGTCCTCGCCGTCGCGCTCGCGGGCGGCCAAGGCGACCAGACGATCGCCCTGCTGGTCGTCGACCACGATCTCCGAGCCGTCCTCGGCCTTGCCCTCCATTCCCAGAGCCCACGCGGCGCACATGGCCGCGCCGAGCTTGATCGAGCGGTTCTCCTTGAGGTTGTCGCGAACCGTCGGAAGAACGAACTTCGGCATCCGATCCGAGGCGTCCTGCGCCAACCTCGCGAGGGTGTCCGCGATCGAGGCGTTCGTGAAACGCTCGAACAGCGTGTCGACGTACTGCGGAAGGTCGATGCCCGGCACGGGAAGAAGCGTCTCCAGCGCCTCCTTTTCCAGATAGGCCCGCGTAAACGCGGCGACGTCGGGGTCGGCCGCGGCGTCGTGGGCGAACTCAAAGCCGAGCAGACGCCCCCAGTGCGCGAGCGACTGGTGGGAGGCGTTGAGGAGGCGAAGCTTCATGAGCTCATACGGGACGACGTCGTCGACGAGCTGGACCCCCGCGTCCTCGAACGGGGGCCGGCCCAGGGTGAACTTGTCCTCCAGGACCCACTGCGCGAACGGCTCGGCCGTCACGGGCCAGGCGTCCTCGATGCCGTAGCGCTCGCGGACCATCTCGACGTCCTCCGGCGTCGTCACCGGGGTGATCCTATCGACCATGCCGTTGGGGAAGGCGACGTTTGCCCGAATCCATGCCTCGAGCTCGGGATCGGTGAGCTTCGCCTGGGCGAGGACCGCGGCCTTTGCGATCGAACCGTTGCCCGGGAGGTTGTCGCAAGACATGACGGTGAAGGGAGGAATTCCGGCGTCGCGGCGTCGGCGCAACGCCTCGACGATGAAGCCGAAGGCCGTGGTCGGCTTGTCGGGATGCTCGGCGTCGTTCTTCGCGGCGGGATTCTCGGTGTTGAACTCACCGGTCGCGTCGTCGATGTTATAGCCGCCCTCGGTGACGGTCAGGGAGACGATCCGGGTGCCGGCGTCGGTCATCTTGTCGAGGACCTTGCTCGGGTCGTCCGGTGCGTAGAGGTATTCGTGGATGGAACCGATGACTTTGGGCTCGAGCGTCCCGTCGGGATGCTTGAGGACCAGAGTGTAGAGGCCGTCCTGGTTCTGCATGACGTCGCGCATCCGCTTGTCGGATGGCATGACGCCCACTCCGCAGATGCCCCAGTCGAGCGCCTCGCCTTCGCTCATGAGGCGGTCAAGATACATGGCCTGGTGGGCGCGGTGGAAGTTTCCCAGTCCGAAATGGACGATTCCGGACGTTACGGCCGAACGGTCATACGTGGGCGCCAAGAAGGCGCTGGCGAGCGACGCCGCCACCGACGACTGCGTAGAGGTGCCAAATGTGCTGGTCATGTTTGTGCTACTTTCCCATAGCGGCGTCGGCGGCTTCGTGGTAGACGCCGAACCGGCTATGTTGCCCAGTGCTTACCCTGCGTGCTGCGGCGGGACAAGGCACCCCGCCGACGCGGCCGAGGTCCGCGAAGAGCGGCTTTCGGCCTTGCGCAGCCATTCTTTCACGGTATTGCCGGTGGCGAAAGGGGGAGGAATCCCGCGTTTTGGGCCCCTGCCCATTTATGCGCAGTTTTCTTACGGCTTTGTAAGGGGCGCTGCGGTAAGGTTCCGCACACCCGCACGCCTACACACCGGGCGAGGCTCCTTTTGGGACGCATTGACGACGGCTTGGGTCTATTCGGTTCGGCGGCGGGCGAGTGGCCGGTACTTTTCGAAAACGGGCGAGTGGCCGGTACTTTTCGAACCGGCAAGGATGTGGCTCTTTCGGCCCGACGGCGACGGAGGAAGCCGTCTGTGCGGCACGTCCTCATCCGCGCTCATCGGCCGGAAGCTCCTCAAACCTATTGTCTTTTCGGAGCGGCATGTCTGCATGTGGGCGCATTGGGCGGCAACTACTTCCGCATGGAGGGTCCGACGTTCGGCGTGTCTTCATCCGGGCGGGTTGGGCGCAGCCTTCCGGCCGAGGGCAGATCTTGCTTTTGCGGGGAACAGTTCTTCCTTTTCGCCGAGGGCAGCTCTTGCTTTTCGCCCAAAACGAGGACGGCTCTTGCTTTTCGCCCAAAACGAGGACGGCTCTTGCTTTTCGCCCAAAAATAGATATCATATTGATATCGCCAAGGTTCGCGGGGCCAAAGCGGCGTTCTCGACGTCGGGCATCGAATGTTTCCGACGCCGCCCCCGAACGTTCCAGGCGTCGGACTTTAGATAGGAGAGGGAAATGCCTGCCAACGACAATCCAGAAGCGGATTCTGGCGAATCCGCGAAACCGCGCGAATCTATGAAACATCGGCGGTCCGCAAAGCCGCGGGAATCGGCGAAACTGCCCGAGTCTGCAAAACTGCAGGCGGAGGCGGCCGAGTTCCGCGCTCGCGTTCACATCGACGAGAAGACTGTTTGGTCTGCGGGTTCGGGCCCCGCTTTCCTCGCCGCCGTCGGCCTACTTGCCGCGCTGGCGGGTTTCGTCTACCTGATCGTCGTCGGCGCCATTGATTCGGCCGATGGCATTGTGGTCTCTGGGGCAGTCAAGATAGCCATAGGGGCGGTCGGGGTGATCGTCGTCTGCTTGCTCGGCACATGTTTTTACATCGTTTCTCCGGGTGAAACCAGTGTTCGCCAGTTCTTCGGCAAGTACATCGGAACCGTCCGGCGGACCGGTCTGGTGCTGATCCCTCCGCTTACGTACGGCAAGAGGGTTTCCGTGAAGGTCCACAATTTCGAGACGTACGAACTCAAGGTCAACGACCTTGACGGAAACCCGGTGAACATAGCGGCGATCGTCGTGTGGCAAGTTGCGGACACTGCTCGGGCGGTCTTCGCCGTCGAGCAGTACGAGGCGTTCATCAAGGCACAGGCTGAGTCCGCGCTGCGCCATGTGGCTACGACGCATCCGTACGACGGGCCTGGTCCGGGGGAGACGTCGCTGCGCGGGGGAACCGACCTCGTTTCTTCCGAGCTGGCCGAGGAGGTCGCTGCGCGCGTCGCGCTTGCGGGGCTGGAGATCATCGAGGTTCGCATCTCCTCGCTCGCCTATGCTCCCGAGATCGCGCAGGCGATGCTCCAGCGCCAGCAGGCCGGAGCCGTCATCGCGGCGCGCGAACAGATCGTGGAAGGCGCCGTCTCCATGGTGGACCAGGCGCTCAAGCGCCTTGAGGATTCCGACATAGTCGTCTTGGACGACGAACGCAGGGCCCAAATGGTTTCGAATCTGCTTGTCGTTCTGTGTTCGGACCAGCGGACGCAGCCCGTTGTCAACGCTGGCTCCCTTTACACGTAGGGTGTCAGTGTCCGGGAGGGACGAGCAGGCCGGAAGCGCTGTGCCGCCCGAGAAGGGCAAGCGTGCGGCTGCCGGCAAAGGGGCTGAAACCAAGCGTAAACAGCTCCTTCTCCGGCTGGATCCGGCAGTCCACGAGGCGATAGCCAAGTGGGCTGCCGACGATCTTCGGTCGGTCAACGCTCAGATTGAAATCATTCTGCGTCGCGCTCTCGTCGAAGCTGGAAGGGATCCTCGCCCGAAGCCGATGCGGGGCAGGGGAAGGCCGCGCAAGGAGCCCGACGACGAAGCTGGCCAGGCCGATGGGAAGACATGACCCTCCGCAGCTTTCGAGGCTTGAGGCTCTGCGTTTTCGAAACTTGAGGCTTCGCGTTTTCTTGTCCGTTGGGGCGTGAAAAGGACAGTGGGAATTGGTTGCTCTGTTAAGTGGTTGTGAGCGGCCATCTGTGGGACGTTGAGCAGTGCGGCTAGCACCGCTGTCATGGCTGTGGCAAGGCAAAAGCCTTGATCCGCGTAGTTTTGCCAGTGTGCGCAGCATCCGGGCTTTTGCCTTGTTGGGCAAGGATTGCTTTTCCATCGCCCTCACCTCTTTCCTGGACTCGAAACCTTGGCGTTCCGGAAGTGTGAAGGGTCCGGTCCGGCTTCGGGGGGGGGCTTGGATAGGCCAACGCCACACGCATCCTGTGTAGGGGCGAGGCTCGGAAGGCGGGCTGGTCAGTTGTCTGTCCCCTGGTAGACTTCCTCGACCTTCGCACCGCTATAGAACATGGCTGGGAATCAGTTCTCCTTCCCCCTGATAGACTTCTTGAACCAGACCACGTCATTCAACATCAGCTGGGAATCAGTTCTCCTTCCCCCTGATAGACTTCAGAGCATGCTTATGCTGTGGCTGACCTTGCTGGGAATCAGTTCTCCTTCCCCCTGATAGACTTCTGTGATCGCCCCGTCTTCGGACACCGACGCTGGGAATCAGTTCTCCTTCCCCCTGATAGACTTCGTCTTCGTCAACGTCATTGCGTCCACGCGCTGGGAATCAGTTCTCCTTCCCCCTGATAGACTTCAGAGCATGCTTATGCTGTGGCTGACCTTGCTGGGAATCAGTTCTCCTTCCCCCTGATAGACTTCATGACGACCGTTACTATTAAGACGACGAGCTGGGAATCAGTTCTCCTTCCCCCTGATAGACTTCCACGGAAGGATTGTGTTCCGGTTCGGGGGCTGGGAATCAGTTCTCCTTCCCCCTGATAGACTTCCGGTCCGACGTGCGCGCTGCCTTCACATGCTGGGAATCAGTTCTCCTTCCCCCTGATAGACTTCGGATGGGGCAATCATACAGCTGCACGTCGCTGGGAATCAGTTCTCCTTCCCCCTGATAGACTTCAAAACACCCTTGAGCATCGACGGGATATGCTGGGAATCAGTTCTCCTTCCCCCTGATAGACTTCCGGTCCGACGTGCGCGCTGCCTTCACATGCTGGGAATCAGTTCTCCTTCCCCCTGATAGACTTCGATACGACGAGGTCATGTTCCTCGACGCGCTGGGAATCAGTTCTCCTTCCCCCTGATAGACTTCCAAAGAGACCGACCCTCCCAAGGAAGAGGCTGGGAATCAGTTCTCCTTCCCCCTGATAGACTTCCAAGGCCGACGTCTTCGGCGTCGGCGTGGCTGGGAATCAGTTCTCCTTCCCCCTGATAGACTTCGCCAGCGCGTGCATTTTGTCGACGTAATGCTGGGAATCAGTTCTCCTTCCCCCTGATAGACTTCCCGCAGCTCCTCGCTCATCTCCGACAAGGCTGGGAATCAGTTCTCCTTCCCCCTGATAGACTTCGCGGCGGCTGGTTCGTCTCCGACGTGCGGCTGGGAATCAGTTCTCCTTCCCCCTGATAGACTTCATCAGCGTGCCGACACCTACCGGATACCGCTGGGAATCAGTTCTCCTTCCCCCTGATAGACTTCAGGGGGGAAGGTTTTTCCTTGTGTAGAGAGGGCTATCGGCTTGTGTCACGTCAGAAAAAGGCAAGCTGCTCGGGTTCGTTTTCGACAGCTTCCTCGGTCGCGTTAAAGAATCTCAGCGTAGCTGCCCATTGTCTGTCTGTGACGTGCAGTATTCTGACTTCCCCTTGAGGGGGAACTGCTCCCTTTATCGAAGAGACAATACGCGACGCCAGTATTCCTGCAGGGGAGTACCTTGCGTAGACGCTGTACTGTGTACGCACAAAACCGTTGTCGAGTAAGAGATTTCGGAAAGCAGCATACTCGCGGCGTTGAGCAGCGGTTTTTGTGGGAAGATCAAAGAGGACCATGCACCACATAGGGTCATCCGCCATTACCAGCTCCGGATTGGTCCAGTCCAAGAAGGAACGGGAAGAGTGTTCAGCTCGCCTTCTATATACTGACCAAAATGCTGCGCAAGTTCGTCAAGAGCTGCGCTGATTCTACGTCCATCTGGGAGAAAACGTTGATCTGCAGCGGCGACAAGGTGCTTCCGCACTTCGGGGTCTTTCATATCGGCATTTGGAGCTAAGCGAGAGACGCTTGAATCTATTGCAGGTCTGAAGGGTTCGATGATGTCATCGACAAGGGCAAAGTTGTTAGATCTTCCGTGGTGGAAGAGACCAATCGTTGGGGATAGTCCGGCTCCTAGCACAGCTCTGATACCATGTCCCCGCAGAACAGTGTAGGCATAATCCAAATGGGAGTTTCTACAGGATTCACCAGAACCTAGGCCGGGGTGTCTTCGAAAGCTTTCTTCGCCCCAGAGCGCCTGCCAATACAGGCGGGCAGCTCTTGCTTCTATGTTCCCAGGGTCTCCTGAGCGAACTTCTCTTGCGAGAGATCTAAGCTCCGTTGTGTCTACCCGATTATACTCCCGAAGCACTGCTGCCTGTCCCTCGACTTTTGCTCGGATGATTCTTCCCCATGCATTCTTCTGCCGTGGAATTGAAAGGCAAGCTTGAGCACGGTGCCTGGCTCCAACCCTGCCGTGGCTACTCCATGAGAAAGCGGCACCTTCAGGAACTCCTTTCCAATCGCAAAAGAGCACCGCTATATCTTCGCTTAGGAGTCGGTGGAGCGCTGCGACTGAGAAAGTCGCGGACATTCCGATTAGCACCACAGCCACGTCTGCTGTCGGTACAGATGATGGAGGATGATCATCTTTGAGAATCTTGACCGCTCCCCGTGCCGTTTGGATCTTACCCTTAAGCGAAGAGCAATCGATTATTCGCCACCTATTGGACAATCTAACCACGGAGCCTTGTGGTCAGCGGCAGATGTCTGCGCGATAGTTTTCGGACCATCCCTAATGCCGTTCTTCTCACCACTACCAACTGCGACGACTTGAAAAGCGCGTTTATAGCCACTCGCCAACCGTTTCCCTTGGGGCATAAAATCTCTTCGGTACCAGCACTAACATCTTCAGGGAGCCCTTCACCCGCGAGCTGAAGTGGTCGGAGACGAAGTTTCTCTTTGTCAGGAAAACCGTCCACTTTCCACCGTTTTGTTCCGGGAAATTCGCATAGATACTCACCAATCTTGTTTGACTTGAACGCTTTGGTCTCAGGATCAAGGACGATTTCGTCACCGTCCACAAGCCAACCGATGTACATGGCAGTTCCGTCTTCTACTGCTCTACGAACCTTCGTTTCGGCTGTTCGTAGGCTGATGCTTTCGGGGAGTAAAGGAGACGAAAATAGATCCGTGTGCCATGCGCAAAGAAGATCGATAGCAAAGACGCGAATCATTCCGTATGTCAGTTTCTTTCCCGGAAGCTTGTACAGTCTTGCATGGTGAATGGTGTTGCCGATCTCTGCGTATCCTCCTCGCACTGCAATTGCAGCGGACTTGGTGGGGAACAGTGTAACATTCTCTTCCGCGTGGAACCAGTGATTCTTTACACGTAGTTCTCGTGAGGCGTTCGCTGGTAAACCGTCGTTCTGATCAAAGTCTTCCTGACGCGTGAGAGCAAGCCAGAGCTGAGGTGTCGACGCTCTGTCTATCTCCCCTATTGTCCAAGAAGCGCCTACGCGTTTCTTTTCAAGGCTTCGAATAGTGGCATCGTGTGCTTCGCCATTTCCCAAACGCAATCTTAGGTTTTGAGTTACAGGAATCCCGTCGGCGTCGATCGCACGATTGAATAGCTCGGCGAGTGCATTCATGGAGTTAAGCCATGAACCGTAAGAGAACTGCTTATCGCGGTCTGCGCCCCTGTAGTCTTTCCAGGAACTCGAGACGACTCGTCGCAGTCGGTCCGACTCTCGAATGCTCACCCGTTCAACCAGTGTCTGCGCCACAGATTGACGCATTAATGCAATAGTTGCCGCATCCATTGCATGGTGCCGACGGTCAAGCCGTGTCTTTCCTCGGCCGCCGATGAGATTGATTTTCCCCTCGAATCCTGATGCTTTTCGAGCTTCTGATGTCAGCCAACCTCGATATACCCTGACCTTGGTATTTGCTCCTGCAGTGCGGAAGTGACTGCCGATGCGGTCTGCGAGCTCTGTAGCCATCCAAGCGACAGATTCAATGCTCCGGTTGTCGATGGCATCGTCATCAACAGTTTTTCGGAGTCTTTCAATAACATCCTTTTTGAAGTTGTTATATTGTTTTAGACTTAGCTCTGGATCCTTTATCCAGGTTCTAACTCTGTCAATAACCGCTTCGACGCTCACACCGGGTATATCGCAGTTCTGAGCCCACAGGGAAAAAGGCATGTTGGATTTCGATTTGTTGCATCTTTCGCAGATCGCAACGAGATTGTTACGGGTATTAGTTGACCCTGGTCCTTTCCTGGGTACGATATGATCCATTTCGCAATCGAAAAACGTGATTGCTTCTCCGCAATATGCGCATTGGCAGTTTTGACGTCTTAGAGCAGCGAACCGTGTTATGTCCTCCCGACGAATCTTGCCACTGGTGCCAAATTTATCGCGAAGCTCTTCAAGGATCGCTAGATTTCTTTCACGATTTGTTTTGTTTTCCTCTTCGTATTTGCGAGTTTGTGCTGCAGAAGTGAACCCTACTCGTACATGCTCTATATTGACTACTTTTGGAGGCCCCCATTTCCTGGTGACAGCCAACAACCATCTATTGACAATTTTGAGGACTCTGTCAACGGCGGGATTGCCGACTGGTTCGCCGATTGAATCCGGCGTAGGAGTCCAGTTGTTATCCACGCCGAACTCCCGTTTTCGCGCCTCAAAAAGGTCGACGGAATCTTTGAGCATCCTTCTGGTGAGGCGTTCTAGGGAGTTTACAGAGTACGCAGCCCGTCCTTTGGGCAGAGATATCTTGTCTATTTTCTCCTGTGATTGCTCGTCGAGAGACGAAAGGAATTGCCGGACTGTTTCTGCGCTTGGTTGATCGTCAGTCAATTCGTCCGCATTTGACAAGGCGGTGACCAGGGCAGCTTGTTCATCATCAGAAGCTTTTCGCCACCACTCAATGAGTGGCTTAACTTTGCTTCGAACTATGCTGATGTTTGTTGAGTTTGTCGGAGGGAATGATGAAGGCCGTTCCCCGTCGGCTCCCCGTTTAGCTGTTCCGGATAAACATTCACGCTCGATTCCCAACTCTTCTGCAACATCCGACCAAGTTACTCCGTCGTCTCCGTCGGCGGACATCAGGAATTCGATAACTTTGTCCTTTTCGCTCTGTGACAGTAATCGTTCATGTTTTGGTTCAGCCTCTAGTATCCGAAGGTTTGCAACTGCTGCAACAATCCGAAAGCGCTGAAACGCAAGATGCGCCCTGAGCGCGCGAACATACTGCTCTTGGCCAGGGAGCTCATCTTTCTTGGCCCGTTTACCTGCTTGGCCTTTGGGGCTTTCTGAAGCAAAGACCTGATCGATTATCTCGTTCACTTTCTCGTTGCTGAGACCCTGAACGATACCAATCTTGCGAAGTTCGTTTGCGTTGTCGGACTGCATGAGCTTGCCTCCAAGCAACCCTTCCTTTGACTTTCCCCCCACTGGTTCATCGGCGAGAGTAGCTCCTTCTTTGTACTTTGCGCTCGGCGCGGAACGCAAGCGCTGTTTGGGGGAAAGACCGATGTCGCAAACAACTTCAGCAGGAGTGGCATCTTCATCGAAGATGACGCCACTAACTTTAGTAACACGATCTTTCAGATCTTTGAATTGCTTGGAGGCTTCTTTGGGGGAATGAAGAGACTCTACTCCCTCGTACGGATTGCGCCATCCGCGATGTCGCGCCATGTGTCTTAAGGCTATTGAAAGCCCACGACCTTGCTCTTCGCCTTCGAGCCTATCCTGCGTTAGTTTGGCTCGGATCTTCCACGGCGTGTACGGATCGGGCAAGGAAGAAAAATCGACAAGCGGCCATCCTTGCACTTCGATATATCGGTCCAGTTTCTGCAGCCGCTTACGGCGTCTCGCAATAAGTTTGCGAGTTCGACGTGCTGTTCCGGAGTTGGCTAAGCGGGTGGCACCGGTTTTTGCCGTCCCGGGATCGACGCCCGAGTCATGCAAGACGACCATATTGTTGAGAATATTCAAAGGTAGGCCTTTAGAATCTACTTCTATCGCCGCAAAGCCGACTGAGTTGATTCCTACATCAATTCCTGCATTATACTGCTTCATTGCGTTCATAAGAAAATAGTTACACTTCTTGACCGTTTTATCAAGTGCTCAATATAAAGGAATGGCGGCACTCAAAGGTGCCGCCATTCAGCCGATAAGCTGAGCATTCAGGTCCTCAAACTCGGAGGCCCTTACTGGGAATCAGTTATAAGAGAAACTTTAGACTCACGGCTCGTATGTGTCAAGTGGGCCACAGCCATCGTTGCTTGACTAATGAAAATATTTTGGACAAGTATGAATATATTAAGAATATGTCTATTTTCTCCCGTATTAGAATGAAATATGTAAATATATTGTAAACAATTATTTTTAATATTTTACGTTTATTTCTATAGTTTAAAGGCAATAAGAGCGGTGGAAGGAGTTGGGCGCAAAGGTGGAGGAGCGCAGAGCTTGTCCGCGCCGGGCGTTTCGTCGGCCCCGAAAGAGTCATGGTCGATCGCCGCGCGAAGGCGTCGTTTCAGAGGCTCTCGACGACGATAGGACCGCATTTTAGTAAGAGAAGAGTTTGTGCTATCCGCGACAGTCGGCACCGCAGGATGCTTTGAGGCGTTTAGACGTCGAAGTGCACGATTCACAGCGGTTTCGGCGTCGCCGAGACCCCTGATTGTCAATGGTTTTCGCTTATGAGCAAAACAAACTTGAGGCGTTTCGCACCGTGGACGTGGGTGGCGGCGGGTGGGGGAGGGCGTGGGACAATGGCATCGTCGTTTCACGCACCACAGGAGTGTTGCTCATGTCCAAAAGATTCAACCCACCGCCGAACTGGCCGCCGGCGCCCGACGGGTGGACCCCTCCTGCTGGTTGGAGGCCCGATCCCGCTTGGGGCCCGGCCCCCGCTGGCTGGAACTTCTGGGTGGAGGACATCGACGTCGATGCCACCCTTCTTCCTTCGGCCTCGTCGCCGGCCGATTCGTCCGATTCGCCGTACGCGCCCGAGTCTTCATACGCATTCGACGACACTCGTTTCCCCGACGATTCGAACTCCTCCACGTCGCCTTCCCGGGGAGGTTCGCTTTCCGCCGGAGATTCCGGCGACTTTGACCGGAGCACGAACTCTGCCGACGAAACCATTTCCCGCTTGCCGAGGCGTGCCTCGAGGAGAAGGAACGGCTCTGGCGCGCACGCAGCGCCGCCCGAGCCGCCGAGTTCGCAGCAGCGGACTCCGGATCATTCCGGGCAGGCGAATGCCGCGCCCGGCCCCGCTTTCAAGGCCGGTGCCGCGCCAGAGTCTTCGCGCCCGAGGTTCGCGTCCGCGGGCTCTGCCGGAGGCGGACAGCCTTTCGTCCCCGGAGGGCGAAACGTCCCGGCCGGGGGCCAAGCCCCCTCAGACAGCGGTTCCGCCCCGAGTGCCTTCTCGACGCCGTCGGCCTACTCGGCGCCAAGCTCGGAACGTCCCGCTTCCGCGCCTGGCTCACGGCAATTCGAATCTGGCGGCGCGCAGCCGACGTCTGCTTCGGGGCAAGTGGGCTCTGACTCCGAGCAGTCTCCGGGGCAATCCGCCTTCCGCCCGGGGCGGCCTCCGTTCCATCCGGGACCGGCAGGCTCCGGGCAGCCAATCCCCGGTGGCGGTCAGTCGGAGTCACGTTCGACTCAGCCGGCGCCTGGCTTAGGCCGGTCGGCGCCTGGTTCGGCGCAGTCGGCGCCTGGTGCGGGTCGGGCAGCGCCTGGTTCGGCGCAGTCGGCGCCCGGTGCAGGGCAAGCCGCGCCCGCGCGGCCTCCGTTCGGCGCACCCGCGCCGGGTCCTTCACAGGCTGGGCCGGCGCCGTCGGCTTCGTCGTCCTCTGCTCAAAGTTCCGGTTATCAACCCACCGAGCGATACAGCTTCGCCGACCAGCCGGGTTTCCAGCAGCCGGGTTCGTCAGGCCAGCCGGGTTTCCAGCAGTCAGGTGCGTCAGGCCAGCCGGGGTTCCCTCCATCGGTTTCTTCGGCTCCATCGGGTTTTGGGGGTTCGGGCTCGTCAGGCCAGTCGAGGCTCCAAGGGCCCCCAAGCCAGCAGGGGCTCGAGGGCTCCTCGGGGCAGCCGGCATTTACGCCGTCGGCCGGCCCGCAAGCGGGATTCGCCTCGCAAGCCGGGATCGGGCAGTCCGCGGAACCTGGAACTTCGGCCCCCGAAAGCCAAATGGCGGGAGGGGCGTTGTCAAGTTCGGGAGTCGATTACTCCGCTCAGGGCCAGGGCCCGAGCCAGCCGACCTACGGAGCCTCGTCGGACTTCGGTACCGGTATGCCTTTCGGCCTTGACGGCACGCCTCGGAAGTCCTTCCTCACAAGCAAAGCCGGTTTGGCGGTCATATCGGTGGTGGCCGTCATCGCCATCGCCGCCGCGATCATCTTCTTGCCAAAACTGATGAAGGACGACAAGGAGGAATCCACCGGCAAGTCTTCGCCGTCCACATCCACGACGACGTCGCCCCGAAGCAAGAGTCCCGACCCCCATAAGCCGACGGACGACGAAAGCACTCCGGCGAGCACGGTCGCCCCCTCCAAACCGACCCGGCCTGCGCTCACCGGCACGTTCAAGGAGTACCAGGGCGACGGTCCTCAAACGATAGACATCCAAAAGCCCCAGGGAAGCCGGCCTGTTCTTCTTTACTTTGAAGTCAATCCGACGTCGAACTACGGACTCTTCCTTTTTGAGGCCGAGGACGCCGGCGGATCGGAAACGGAGCGTTTTGGCGGAATGGTCAAGGACGAGAAGGCGACGGGCACCTTCCCGCTCGACGCCTTCGCCAACGGGAAACAGACGTCGAAGATCAAGGTGACGGCCCCCGGCCCGTGGATGATCCGCGTTTATCCGATCTCTTCTATTCCAACGATTTCGCAGGGTGCGACTATAGCCGGAAACTCATATGAGACCTTCTTGTATCGCGGGGGCGAGGCATCGGCGACCTTCAAGTACGTTGGCAACACCTCCAAAGGGCGAATCACCGGCACTCTGTGGCCCACCGACGGCAGCTCCAAGGCGAATTCTTTCATCAAAGAACAAAAGGCAGCCGTTGAAAAGGATGTCACTATCCCGGCAAAGACCAGCGAAAGTTTGATTTTGATCGACACCACGGGAGGCAATTGGTCCCTGGAGATCCCCTAAGCTTGGGGATCGCCTGAACCTGGAGATCCCGCAAACCTCGAAAGCCCACGGAACGGCGTTTCTACGGGCCACCTGCGTGGCTCCTAAAGCCCGCTGTCGATGCGAGCCCGCCAAGGCCGGGCTCGCATCCCGTTCGCCTTGGCTTCGAACGCAAGCAGACCCGACGCGCAGACCGTCCGAATCGTGAGATGAGAATCCCGTATTTTGAGCAGCCGATATCCTAGATCCATGACGTCCATAGACCTCGCAGTGATTCCCGGCGACGGAATCGGCCCTGAAGTTGTGGCGGAAGGCCTGAAGGTTCTCGATGCGGTGTGCGAAGCCCTCGGCGGGCCGGAAATCGCAACCCACACATACGACCTTGGCGCACGCCGGTACCTCGCAACGGGCGAGACCCTCACGGACGCGGACCTCGAAGACATCAAGGGGCGCGATGCGATCCTCTTGGGGGCGATAGGCGATCCCCGAGTCCCCTCGGGCGTGCTGGAGCGCGGCCTCCTCCTCAAGCTGCGTTTTGCGCTCGACCATTACGTCAACCTCCGGCCAAACAGGCACTATCCGGGAGTGCCGACGCCGCTGGCCGACCCGGGCGGCATCGACTTCCTCGTGGTTCGCGAAGGGACCGAGGGGCTTTACTGCGGCAACGGCGGCGTCGTCCGGCAGGGAACCCCCCACGAAATAGCGACCGAAGTGTCAGTCAACACCGCCTACGGCGTAGAGCGCGTGGTGCGATACGCCTTCGCCAAAGCTCAGGCGCGTCCCCGCAAGAAGCTCACATACGTGCACAAGCACAACGTTCTGGTCAACGCCGGCGGACTGTGGCGGCGCGTCGTCGAGGAGGTCGGCGCGGAATATCCCGACGTCGCAGTCGACTACATGCACGTGGACGCCGCGACGATCTTCCTAGTCACCGATCCCGCCCGATTCGACGTGATCGCGACGGACAACCTGTTCGGCGACATCCTCACCGACGAAGCCGGCGCGATAACCGGCGGGATAGGGCTTGCCGCCTCCGGGAACATCAACCCCGAGAGGGCCTTCCCGTCCATGTTCGAGCCGATCCACGGATCGGCCCCCGACATCGCGGGCAAGCAGATCGCCGACCCTACGGCGACAATCGCCTCGGTGGCTCTCATGTTCGACCACCTCGGGCTCGACGAGCACGCCCGGGCGATCGAAGACGCGATCGAATCCGACATGGCCGCAAGGGCTTCCGCAGCCGAGGCGGGCGCACCTTTGAAACGTTCGACGTCGGACGTCGGAAACGCCGTTGCGGCTCTGGTCCGCGGCTGAGGTACGAGCCTTGCTGCACGCTGAAACGGGCGTGCAGCGAACCGTGCGGCACGTGGATCGCCGAGGCGATCGGAATCGCCCGGCGCAGATCTGGCACTAGAATCGACTCATTGCCCCGAGAAAGAAGTGATCTTATGAGTTACACGGATCTTGAACTGGCGTCGATGGAGGCCGTGCCCGCCGCCGACGACCTTGTCGGCACGTGGGATGTCAGGCCCAACTCGCATCCGGCGAGCGACGCCGAGCGCGAAGGAGTGCTTGCCGCCCCGGGATTCGGAAAGCGGTTCTCCGATCACATGGCCCACGCCGTGTGGACGCCGGACAAAGGGTGGCACGACTTCAGGATCGAAGCATACGGCCCGCTTTCCTTGGACCCCGCCGGCGCGGTGCTGCACTACGGCCAAGAAACGTTCGAGGGGCTGAAGGCCTACCGTCACGAGGACGGTTCGATCTGGACGTTTAGGCCCACGTACAACGCGGCCCGCCTCAACCATTCCAATCGGCGGTTGGCAATACCCGAGCTCGAACACGAGGCCTTCATCGGATCGCTCGTCAACCTCGTGCGCCAAGACGCCGCGTGGGTTCCCAACACGCCCGGCTCCTCCCTCTACCTCAGGCCGTTCATCTTCGCCTCCGAAGCGTTTCTGGGCGTCCGCGCCGCCGAACGCTACGAGTACTTGGCAGTCGCCTCGCCCTCGGGCGCGTACTTCACCAACGGCTTCCAACCGATCGACGTGTGGGTGGAACGCGAATTCCACCGCGCCGGCCCTGGAGGAATGGGCGACGCGAAGACCGGAGGCAATTACGCCTCCTCCCTCTTGCCCAAGACGATCGCGCACGAGGGCGGATACGACGAGGTCATGTTCCTCGACGCCGCCACCGACACGAACATCGACGAGCTCGGCGGCATGAACGTCTTCGTCGTGATGTCCGACGGGTCGGTCCGCACCCCGAAGCTCACCGGCAACATTTTGGCGGGTTGCACCCGCTCGTCGATTCTCCAGCTTCTGCGCGACGACGGCGCGGACGTCCGCGAAGAGACCCTTGCCTTGGCCGATGTGCTGGCCGGAATCGAGAGCGGCGCCGTCGCCGAGATGTTCGCCTGCGGAACGGCTGCGGTCATCACGTCCATCGGCTCCCTCTCCGGCAAAGACTTCCGAGTGGAGATCCCCGGAAACAAAGTGACGAGAACGATTTACGACCGAATCACGGGAATCCAGCTTGGAAAGGTCGAAGACCGCCACGGTTGGCTCTATCGGCTCGCTTAGTCGAGCGGCAGAGCCTGGCGTCGCCCGTATTTCAAGGCCCGGCGCCGACCGCTTTTCGAAAGCCGGCGTCGCCCGCCTTCCGGAGGCCGACGGCGCCGCCGGCCTCCCCTCCCGATTCGACCTGCTCGAATCGCGCCCTCTTTCGGTCGCTTTGAACTTGGCGCTTGACCACGCCGTCGCAGAGAGCGTCGCAGGCGGCGTGCGCCCGGCGGCTGTTCGCCTCTGGAATTGGAGTGAAACGGCGGCGGTGATCGGCTCCTCACAGTCGTTGAGCAACGAGATCGACGTCGAAGCCGCGAAAAAACGCGGAATCGCACTGGCGCGGCGGGCAAGCGGGGGAGGGACCATGTATATGGACCCCGCCCGGGCGGTCGCCTACTCGGTGATCGTGCCAAGCGCGGCCCTTTCAGGCCTGAGCCTGCGCGAATCCTATGCCCTGTGCGATTCGTGGGTTCTGCGTGCCCTGAAGGAAATGGGGGTGCCGGCCTTCTACATGCCGATCAACGACATCGCCACCCTCGACGGAAAGATCGGCGGCGCCGCCCAACGCAGGCTCGCCGGGGGAGCGACGATCCATCACGCCGTCATGAGCTGGGAGATCGAAACCGAGCAGCTGCTGGCCGTCACCCGGCTCTTCCGGCCGGACACCGGCGCGCGCGGCACGAAAAGCGCGCAGAAGAAGGTGGTGGGAATCCGCTCCTACGTCGACGCGGCACGCGAGGACGTCATCGACGCGCTTCGCCAATCGCTGGCGCGCGGGCGCACGGTGAGAAGAGCAAAGTACCGCCCCGACGAGCTGATCGCCGCCGAGAGCCTCGCCAAGGCCAAATTCGCCGACCCGGCCTGGCTGGCGCGCATTCCGTAGTGCCCTTAGGCCGGCAGCTGACGATACTTCATGGCGAAGCGTGCCTTCTTCATGGCGTTGTCTTGCCTCATTGCGAGCGGGTTTGCTTCATTGCGAGCGGTTTTGCTTTATGATTTTTGTCTTGCTTTACCGCGAGCGGGTTTGTTTCATTGCGAGCGGGTTTGCTTCATGACGGGACGCGGCCCGAACACGGCCGTGCCGATTCGAACCTCCGTCGAGCCTTCGGCAATGGCGATTTCCATGTCGCCCGTCATGCCCATCGACAATTCTGTGCAGCTGGCGACGCCGGCGGCCTGAACGGCATCCCGCAGCTCGCGCACGCGCGCATGGGAGGCGGCCACCGCGGCGACGTCGTCGGTGTTCGCGCCGATGAGCATGAGCCCGACGAGGCGCAGGTTCGGCAAGTCCGCAACGGCGCCGGCGAGGTCGACGACGCCGCTCGGATCCACGCCGTGCTGAGATTCGGAGCCCGCAGAGTTGACCTGGATCATGACGTCGAAGGGGCCGAGGGGGCTGCCGTCCTTTCGGAGCTCGCCCGCTGAGATGCGTTCGCCTTGCAGCCGGTCGAGGCGCGCAGCGAGCTTGGGCGAATCGACGGTTTCGATGCAGTCGGCTGCCCGGATTGCCTTGCCGGCCTTGTTCGCCTGCACGTGGCCGATGACGTGGACGCGGTGAAAGGGCGCGCCCAGCTCGGTCAGAGCCCTTTCGCCCTCCTCCAACTGCTGGATGTAGTTGTGGCCTATCAGGCTGCCTCCGGCACGCAAGGCTGCGGCGACCCGTTCGGGCTCCTGGAACTTGGCTGCCAGCAGAATCGAGACGGCGTTCTCCTCGCGCCCCGCGCGCGACGCGGCTGCGGCCACTTTGTCGCGCAGACTCTCCCAGCGCCCCGCGATCTCGCTTACGTCCGGCCGAGAGATGCCCTCGAAGCTGGTCTCCTGGCCGGACCAGTTGACGCCGTTCGTCTCGACGCCGCCGGTGCCTTTGCCGTCGTTTTCGTTCATCTATACCATCCCTTTCGACCCTTGAATTCTAGCGGGCGCCCGTACCCGGCAGGTGCGCAGAGTCTTGAACGGGCCGGAGCCTGGAGACTCGTCTGCGAGCCGGATTGCGCAAGGAATCCAGACGATTACGGAGCCTGCAGCCCTCGTCTGCGGGCGAGAGCGCGTGGCGCGGTCGCCAAGGTTGCGACGTTCGATCCCCTGCAGCCCTCGTCTGCGGAGAGCGCGTCGGTGCCCCGAGCTCTGCGGGCGCGTCCGGACCCGACAGCGCACTCGGGCTCGACCGGGGGTCACAGCTCGCCGACGTGGACGACCCGAAGCTTCGCCGCACCCAGCTCGTCGCATTCGTCGAGGTCGACGAATGCGCGGAAGCCCCAGCCGCCGTCGCCTTCGCCGTCGTCGAAAACCTGCGTGACGATCCACAGGCGGCCGGGTTGCTTTCCCTCGACGAGGGCTTCGGCGACCTCGCGGGGCACGCCCGCCTCGGCGAGGTCTGCGGCATCGGCCTGTTCTTGTACTCGGAAGAACTCGTTTCCGCGGGCGTGGGAGTCGATGCCGACGCTCTCGTAGACGTCGAAGTACGGATCGGTGGCGTCCATCCAGGCGTCGCCGTCCCATACGGGCCCCGCTTCGCGGTTTGCGGGCGTCGCCCGGCTTCCTTCGTTCCCTGCTTCGCTGCGTGCGTCTTGTGCTTCGCTGCGTGTGGCCCCGGCCGCGCCGCCCACAGCCCCGGCCTCGCCGCCCTCGTCCCCGACTTGGCTGCCGGCGTCCCCGAACCGGCTGGATTCCGCCCATGCGGGCTCGCCGTCGAGGCGGTCCAAGGAGTCGAGGTCCTCGAATTGAACGGCCTCGACTCTGCGAAACGCCGCATTGCGGACCGCGGCTTTGAAGGCGTGGCGATTGCGGGTAAAGGCGGCGGCGCCGTTCTCGTCCGCTCCGAAGGCGACCTCGTCGAGCCCGCCCTCGGCCTCGCCGGACATGCGCGCGGCCTCCTCGGGCGTCACCCTGCCGTCTGCTAGGGCCTCCCATTCGTCGAGGAGCGAGGAGTCGACCGAGCGCACGAGAGTCCTCAGCCACTGCGTGATCTCGTCGACCTCGTCCGTGCGGGCCTCGAGCGGCACGGTCTGCCGCAGGGCCTTGTAGACGTCCGAGAGATAGCGCAAAAGCACGCCCTCGCTGCGCGCCAGGTCGTAGCGTGAGACGAACTCGGAGAACGTCTCGGCGTGCTCCACCATTTCCCGCACGATCGATTTCGGCGTGAGGTCGTAGCCGTCCACCCATGGATTCGTCTGACGGTAGACGGCCAACGCCCCCTCCAAAAGCTCCGCGAGGGGCCGCGGCCACGTAATGGAGTCCGCCTCCGCCATCCGCTCCTCGTAGCCCATTCCGGCGGCCTTCATCCGCCCGATCGCCTCGCCGCGCGCTGCGCGCTCCTGCGCATAGAGCACCTGCATCGGATTTTCCTGGACGGCCTCTACCACCGAGACGACGTCGAGCGGATAGTCGGGGGACTCGCGTTCGAGCAGGTCGAGGGCCGCGAGTGCGAAGGGGGCCAAAGGCGAGTTGAGGGCGAAGTCGCTCGGAACCTCGCGGGCGAAGTCGACCGCTGACTCGCCGGGGTGGGCGGCTTGCCATTGGACGTCGTGGTGGACGAGGACCCCTGCCGAACGGAGCGTTTCGTAGATTTCGACCGCCCTTCTGATCAGGGGGTTCGACTCGGTTTTGGGCTCGTGGTTGTCCGTCAGCAGACGGACGGCGGCGGCCACCGAATCCCCGGGGCGTTGCAGAAGGTTGAGGATCATGGCGTGGTTGACGCGCATCTGCGAGGCCAGCTTTTCCGGCGTCGCGTTCTGAAGGTGCGCGAGCGTCTTCTCTCCCCATAGCACCACCCCTTCGGGGGCTTTCTTTCGAACGAGTTTCTTGAGTTTCTTGGGGTCCCCGGCGGCTTTTTCCAGGGCTTTCGCGTTCTCTATCTCGTACTCGGGGGCTTGGACGACGACGTCGCCCGCCGTGTCGAACCCGGCCCTGCCCGCCCGGCCCGCGATCTGGTGGAACTCGCGGGCCGAAAGGTGGCGTGAACGGGTTCCGTCGAACTTCGACAGCGACGTCAGGAGCACGGTTCGAATGGGGACGTTGATCCCGACGCCGAGGGTGTCCGTGCCGCAGACGACCTTGAGCCGTCCGGCTTGCGTGAGCCTTTCGACGAGCCGGCGGTAGCGGGGGAGCAGCCCCGCGTGGTGGACGCCGATGCCCGATCGCAACAGTTTGGACAGCGTTTTTCCGAAGCCGGGGCCGAAGCGGAAATCGCCGATCTCCTTGGCTATGAGCTCGCGCTCGGCCTTCGTCGTCAGGTTGATCGGAAGCAGGGCTTGCGCTTGGCTGACGGCCTCCTTTTGCGAGAAGTGGACCACGTAGACGGGGGCGCGGTGGGTGTGGACGAGTTCGAGCACGACTTCGCCGAGGGGCTCGCGCGAGTAGGAGAACGCGAGGGGGACGGGGCGCTCGGCGCGGTCGACGACGGATGTGTTCCTGCCGGTGCGTTTGCTCAGGTCTTCCGCGAGGAAGGACGTGTCGCCGAGAGTGGCGGAGAGGAGGACGTGCTGGGTCGAGGCGAGCTCCAGGAGGGGGACCTGCCATGCCCACCCGCGCTGGGGATCGCCGTAGAAGTGGAACTCGTCGGCGATGAGCACGCCGATGTCCGCGGCGTCGCCCTCGCGCAACGCGATGTTCGCGACGATTTCCGCCGTTGCGCACACGATCGGCGCCCCGGCGTTGATGGACGAGTCACCCGTGACCATGCCCACGTTGTGCGCGCCGAAGGCCGCGATGAGCTCGAAGAACTTTTCCGAGACGAGGGCTTTGAGCGGTGCCGTGTAGTAGGCGCTCCGCCCGTGTGCGAGAGCGGTGAAGATCGCCGCGAGCGCGACCATCGACTTGCCCGATCCCGTCGGCGTGGAAACGATCAGGTTGTCGCCTGAAACGGCAGCCAGAAGAGCCTCTTCCTGGTGGGGGTAGAGGGGGCGTCCCGTCGATTCGGCCCAGTTCGAGAACTCCTCGTAGACGGCGTCGCCGTCGGGCGTGAATCCGAAGGCGTCTTCGAGCCTGTCAAGCGCAAGGTTGAGGGCTGGGGCGTCGGGCTTTTCGTTCGTCACCCCACAAGATTGCCACAAGGACGGCATCGGAACGGCGACGTCGGTTTCCCGCGGCTCCTGCGGCGCCGGCGTCGGAAGGGCGAGTGCGGCGACGGTGTCGCGCGCCACGGGATCGGCGTTTGCCTGCGCCGCGATCGGCGGGTAAAGTTGGAATCCGCACCGCTAGCTCAATGGTAGAGCAACTGACTCTTAATCAGTGGGTTCTGGGTTCGAGTCCCAGGCGGTGTACGGGTCAGGCCCGCAGTCGAAAGACTGCGGGCCTTTCGATTTTCTTCGGACCTTGTTCGGTCACGAGCCTTCCGAGACGTGAAGGACTTCGTAGACGGTCCGGCCTGCGGCGCTCTGTTCGGCGTGTGCGGCGCTCAGCTCGACCAAGACGAGGTTCCATGCGGTCACGTCGACGGCGGCGACTCGTGCGACGGTCTCGCCGTCCTCTTCCGAGAGGAATGGGGCCGAGAGGTTTTCGACGCAGGCGGAGGGGGCGACGTCGTCCGGAAGCGAAACGGTCTGAAAGGACAGGCTGCGTGCGCTCGCGTAGGAAGACGGCCCACGAGTGATCTTGTGCACGGTCCAGTCTTGAATGGAATGGCGCCCGAAGTCCCGGACGATCGACGAGTAGCCGGGCTCGCCCCAGCAGAAACTGCGCATGCCGGCGGTGTCTCGCCACACATAGAAGGGGGCGTAGGCGTTCCGCGGGGCGCCCTCGGCCTTTTCTTGTACGAGGTAAGCCTTGAACTCCAGTCCGGGAAACCCGTCCATGAGACTGCCCGTCGCTCGGACCCTCTTGCGAATGACGTCCATGTCGTAGTCGGCGGGCAAAGCGATCTGGTATTGCATTGCATACATCGGTTCTGTTCCTTCGTTGCTTGTGTTTCGGTCAATTGCGAGCCGACGCCGGCGAGGCGGCGCCCGAGGCTCAGCCGCTGGCCTGTTGGCGTATGAGCGACGCCGCGCCGGCGACTGCGGCGTCGAAGGCCGCTGGATTCTGCTGGGCTCGCGCGAGCACATATCCGCCTTGGACGGTCGCGACGACCATCGAGGCGAGTTGCTCGGGATCTGTCTCGTGCCGGAATTCCCCGGCTTCGATCCCCTGGCGGACGACGTCGGCGAGAGCGCCTACGATCCACCCGAGAGTCTCGGCGACCGGGCGGAGAAGCTCCGGGGTTGCCAGCACGTCGGCGTCGTACGTCATACGTCCCATGCGGCAGCCCCGCAGCGAGTCTCGCTGCCGTTCGAGGTAGGAGATCACGCGCTCGACGGACGTTCTGTCTGCGGCCAGAAGGGCCTCGGCCTCGGCGCGCATCGCCGCGGCGCTCTGTTCCAAGGCCGCGGCAGCCAGATCTCGCTTGCCCGAGAAGTGGTGGTACATGCTTCCCTGGCCCACGTTGGCGCGGTTGAGGATTTCTTTGGAGCTGGTCGCTGCGTACCCGCGTTCCCATAGGAGGTCTTGCGCGACGTTCACCAGCCGGGTTCGTGCGTCCATGTGAAGATTGTACATAGTGGTTGGTACAGAAGGCGAACTGAGAAAGGAGGTGAGGAGGGGCGCCGTGCGGGTCTGATCGAGAGGTATTCAGGCAGCCGGGCGGGCGGCGCGCCGCGGTGGAGCTAGATCACACCAGGCCGGCTTGCGCGGCGGCGGGCGCCTGAGTAATCTAACTTTGCAAGCACTGCTAGCTCAATTGGCAGAGCAACTGACTCTTAATCAGTGGGTTCTGGGTTCGAGTCCCAGGCGGTGTACGAACAGGGCTCCGCGGCCGCACGGCTGCGGGGCTTTTCGTTTTCCGGGACGACGTCGGATGCGACGAAGTGCGGCCCGCGATGCGATTCGCCCGGCCCCGAGGCGTCGCAGCCCTCGGGGCCGCTTGGGCACGCGTTTCGGATGCCGTGTATGCGATTGGGCCGAATTCGTACGGGTTTCGCCCGAGTTCGCATTTGATCGACTTGAGCTTGGGCGTGATCCGCGCAATCGCCATCGGGTAAAGTTGGCTGCGTGTCTGATCCGATCGTGACCTTGGCGACGTGCGCCGAATTGCCAGACCTTGACGCCGACGAGCAGGGCCTTCCCGACGCCCTGCGGGAGCGCGGGCTCGAACCGAGGATCTCCGTGTGGAACGACCCCGACGTCGACTGGTCGCAGGCGGGAACCGTGGTCGTCCGCTCCGTGCGCGATTATGCGGCCCAGCGCGAGGAGTTCCGCGCCTGGGCGCGTTCTATTCCGCGGATCCTCAACCAGGCGCAGGTCATGGACTGGAATTCGGACAAGCACTACCTGCGCGAGCTGGAGGCCCGCGGTCTGCCGGTCATTCCGACGGTGTGGCTCGAGCCCGAGCAGAATCTGACGAAGCATCAGCTGCACACTCGGTTCCCCGCGTACGGGGATTTCGTGGTCAAGCCGGCCATTTCCTCGGGCGGGCGCGGGACCGGGAGGTATACGGCGATCGACCCGAACTCCCGCGGCGAGGCCATACGCCATGCGATGAGCGAGCTCGAAAACGGCCGCCCCGTCATGGTGCAGCGCTACCTCGACCAGATCGACCGATCGGGGGAGACCTCGCTCATCTACCTCAACGGGCTAGCTTCGTACCAGGTCGAGAAGGATCCGATGCTGCACCCCAGCTTCCGCTCCACCGAGGAGTTCCACGAGGAAGTGGTCCGCTCGGACGCGACCAACTCCCAGGAGTGGCGTTGGGGCGAGCAGATTCGCGAGATCGTGCACGGATACATCGTCGACACATGCGGCCGCGACGAGCTGCTTCTGTACAACCGCGTCGACATCGTTCGCGGCGGTCCCAAAGACGCCCACGAATTCTACGTCCTCGAGGTCTCTCTCATCGACGGATCGCTCTACCTTTCGCAGAACCCCATGCACCTGAAGAAGTTCGCCGACGCCATAGCCATGCGCGTGCATTGGTGACGGTGCATGCCAGCGCATCGCCCTCGTGAGACGTGAAGAAGCGGCTCTCGTGCGAGGTGGAGCGGCCTTCGAGCGACGTGAAGCGCGGCGCCGTCGTCGGACAGTTTGTTGCGCTGCGGTGGTGCGGATCACCCGGGGGCGTTTCGTCACGACGCAGAAGCTAGGCTACACTTGAACGGTGCCCCAGGCGAGCGACCCTGCCTGGGGCACGTACGGTGGTTGTAGCTCAGTCGGTAGAGCACCTGGTTGTGGTCCAGGGGGTCGCGGGTTCGAGCCCCGTCATCCACCCCACGTCGGTCGGGCATTCACCCCAAGTCAGTTGGGCTGAGATTTCTGGCTGAATGCGAAATTCTCGATTGCATAATCGCCTGGTCTTCCGTTGTGGCTCGGCTCCTACCCCTATTTTGCATGGCAAAGCTTCGCATTGACTTTCGTTGCTGCATAGCGAAACGCGATGGCGTCCTTTGTCGCTGCTTGGTGAAGCGCGACGTCGGCCTTCGCTTTCACATGAAAAACGCCGCCGCGCATTGCAAGTTCCAAAATTTGGCCCTTATACGGTGCCAAGGTGCTTTTCGTGTGCGATTCAACGCCGACTACTTCGAAAGCCTCCTGGTAGGGTAAAATTTTTACAGTAACAGATTCGGCGCAGATGCGTCATTCTTCGAGCGTCGAACACCTGTCATCGAAGGGAGGAGAGTCATGGCATTGCCCGATTCGGCTTGGAAGTTCTGGTTTCGAGCGCGGCACGATCAGCTGTGCCTTGCCGCCGGCGAAGAGTTTGAGAACTACGTGAGCAAGGTGCTCTCCCATCTGCACAAAGACTACGTCAATCCAGAGGCCATGGGCAGCCTCGGGGACGGCGGCTGCGACGGAATCGCCGAAAACGGGTCCATCCTTTACGCCTGCTACGGACAACGTGCAGTAACAAATCTCGACCAGAAGACCAAAAAGAAGCTGGAAGATGACTTCACCAGAGCTTACGCCTTTTGGCCGGAGTTCAGGGTGTGGCGGTTTGTGACGAATGCGTCTTTTGGCCCTGCCTCAACTGACAGTCTGCTTAAGTTGCGGAAGAGCCACGGTCCAGACTCCAAACGTCCGATAGATCTCGAGCTTTGGAAAGCTCCGGACGATCTGTGGTGGAACGCCGTGAGTAAACTAGCTTGGGATCAGCTAGATGAAATCATACCGGGTTCCCCGCACGCGCAGAATGTGGAGCTTGACGATTTGGTTGAGCTCATTGAAATGCTTGAAGGGGTCGAAGGTGGCGATGTTGATCACCTCCTCGAAGACATCAGACCTGTCTCTTCAACTAAGATGGACTTCAACAGGCTCCCGAGGACGACGAGGACTGAGTTTGATGAGGGGAGGCTTCTGTCCCTACGTATTGACAAGTGGTTCGCCGGGCAGCCCGATCCTGGTCTTCGCGATGCGAAGGCTCGACGTTTTCGTCAGATTTATGAGGAAGCACGTCGGGTGACGTCCGATGTGCGTGAGATTGTGCGGCGCGTATACGTCGCTCTGGGCGGGCCAGACTTCGACATGTGGACGAAACGCGCCAACGCAGTTTACGCCGTTACCGTATACTTTTTCGATTCATGTGACATCTTCGAAGAGCCTCCCGCGGACTTTTCTATAGGAGAAACTGGCGATGTTGCTTCCGACTAAGGGGATACGCCCCGAACGTGCTTTGCTGACGCTGGGGGCGAAGCTTCTGTCTCTGCTGGATTCGCCGACCACCGTATCGGGGCTTTGGGAACGATTCTCACGAGAAACGAGATCGGGACATGCCGGAGGAGCCATCACCTTCGACTGGTTTGCCATGGCTTTGTCGATGTTATTCGCCATCAGGGCCGTCGCATGGAATGCCTCCGATCAGTTGGTGAGGCACCATGTTTCTGTATGAACTCGGTTCCTCCAATTGCCGATTTAAGACGCTGCGCTTCCACGAAGGCATGAATGTACTGCTCGCGGATAAAACTCAGGGCTCAAAACTGGGTGATAGTAGAAACGGCGCCGGGAAGACAAGCTTTGTCCGCATCCTTCGCTATCTCCTAGGCGGAAGGCTCGATGACAGTCTCAAATCCGCCGAGCTGGCTCATTTCTCTTTCTGGGGCGATCTTGAGATGGAGAACGCCGTCGACGACCTGATGAGAGGCGTTGCTGATGTCAAGCGAATCGAGCGCGCGGTCAAACCTCAAACGAAAGTGCGCGTCGACGGCGTCTCGACAAGTATCGACGCTTGGAAGCTTGACGTTGGCCAACTATTTCGGCTTCCTGCGGATGCGAATCGCCCCACGGTCGGTCAGCTTGTCAGTCAGCTGGTCAGGGATTATTTTGGCGATCCGCTTAAGACGTTTGCCGCAGAATCGGCATGGGAGTCGGGGGCTAGAATCGGATACCTTTTAGGGTTCACGCCAGAAATTCTCGCCAAGGCGGGTGAGGCTTCCGCCCTTGAGAAGAATCGCAAAGCGCTCAAGAAGGCGATTGCCGAGGGGGCTCTTGGAAACGTTTCGATGAATGAGCCGGAGCTTCGTGCACGCCTGGCTAAATTGCGCCAGCGCCGGTTGCGCCTCGAATCGAAACTGTCGGGATTCCGCGTCGACGAGCAGTATGCCGAACATCAGGCTGAAGCCGACCGTCTTACCCAGGCGATCAGGGATCTCAATGACGAGGGTCTTGTGCTGGAGCAACGCAAACGCGACCTCGAATTGGCAATGCAAGAAGAGAGGCCGACGGCTTCTAGTGCCGACATGGCCAAGCAGCTAGAGACGATGTATGTAGAGATCGGCATCGTCCTGCCCGACGTCGTAGCGCGACGATTCGAAGAGGTGGCGGACTTCCATTCGTCGGTAGTGCGCAATCGTCGGTTGTATCTTGAATCGGAGCGTGTCAGCGTCCTTGACAGGCTCAAAGCGATTGAGGCCGAGCGTAGGGCCTTGGACCGCCGCCGAGCGGATGTGATGAACCTTCTAAACGACTCAATGGCACTCGAGACTTTTCGCAATGCGGAAAGGGAACTTGCGGAGGTCGATTCTACCGTCGCGGATCTGGAGCGAAGGCTGGAGCTCGTGCAGTCGGTGAACGACGCCGGGCTACGCCTGCGTTCAATCACGGCTGAAGCGGAGGCCAGCGTCCGAACCGAGATGGCCGAACGGGAAGAATTTATCGAAGAGGCGATCTCCCTGTTCCAACAGCTTGGCGAAGAGATCTACGACGATCGCGATGTTTCCTTGCTCATTGACGCAAACAAGGGGGTACTCAAAGTCACTCCTGAGATCGATGGCGATGCCTCGTCCGGCATTCGCGGAGTGAAGACCTTCCTGCTTGACGTCGTCTGCCTCGTCATGGCCATCAAGGCCGGTCGGGCTCCGCGCATCCTTGTGCACGACAGCCTCCTCTTCGACTCCATGGACGACAGGCAAGTCGCCTCCTGTCTCAATATCGGAGCCCGCCTCGCAGACGACGTGGGATTCCAGTACATCGTCACGCTCAACTCGGATCGTTTGCAGGCAGCTGAGGCCGAAGGGTTTGATCGACGGGATTACGCCATCGATCCCGTGTTGACGGATGCAGGCGAAGACGGTGGGCTCTTCGGTTTTCGCTTCAAGTAGGACTGCTCGACATCTGGGCCATACCGACGTTGGCCTTCGAGATTTCAGGGGAGCTTTATTGCGACAGAGCATCGGGGTGGCAAGGTTCGGCGTCGGCCTTCGCTTTCACATGAAAAACGCCGCCGCGCATTGCAAGTTCCAAAATTTGGCCCTTATACGGTGTCAAGGTGCTTTTCGTGTGCGATTCCGAGTTCGTCCGCGATTCTGAACTCGTGCGACGGCTGGTTTGTGTTGATTGTGTGCGCTTCTGGTTTCGCGCGTCGGCGAGTTCGTGCGCAACGGCGCACCCGGCGAGCGTCGTCGGCCCCGTCATTCGACGTCGGCGATGACTCCGGTTCTTGCCCACCGCCAAAGGGTGAAGGACTCTTGCGAGGAACACAGCCGTTTAATCGACCCGCGAGGGCCGTCGTCCCACACGCCCAGGCGAGACGTGAACTCGAAGGTTTCGTCCCGCCCGTTCGCGTGGCGCAGGACGAACGTGGTCTTGGCGTCTCCGTTCTTATACGAGGGCCACTCCTTGAACTCCGTGCACACCACGCCGGTCTCGCCTTGCGGGCCCGCCTGCAGATCCAGCGCCAGTTCGACGTCGTTGGCGGCCGCCTGCAACAAGAACATTAAGCCGAGGGCAGCGCCCAGGATCGCCGCCTTTTTCCCGAACAAGGGAGCGCGGTTCATCAGACGGCGCAGCCACGTCTGCCGCGGATCCTTGCGGCTTGCCCACGCCCACGTCAACGCCAGACACATGAGCCCCAGCCAGGGCCACACGTTCCACAAAAGCGTCCGAGCCCACATCTCCGTCGCGCCGAGCGGCTGCCCCCAATAGAACAGGTAGAGAGTGGTTGCCAAGAGGTAAAAGATGAAGCCGAGAGGGACCACGCGCGTCGTGGCGGCGTCGATCAGCGGAACTCAGTCCCGCCTCGGAGCGCCGACTCCCGCCCCTGCCCTTGCCGCCGCTCTCACCCCAGTTCGCGTTCCCTCGCCCCTTTTGCTCTTTGCCCATGCGGTGCTCGCGCTGGCCCCGGCCCAGGCGCCCTTGATCGCGGTGTCCGTGGCCATGGTGTCCGTCTCCTCCTTGGCCTCCCTTCCGAAGCGGGCGCGGCGGGCAGACCGGCCCGGTTGAGAGCGGTTCCTCTCCATGGCTTTCCCTTCCTTGCGTGTTCCTCGCATATCTCCTGCCGTCTTCGTAGAGAACCGACGCCTCCGTCGTGGTGGCTTGCGTGTACGCCGTGACGGGTTGAGAATATCGGCGCAATCGCTTCCTTTTCCATTGAAAACGTGGGGACCGCTCATCGATTTGTCCTTCGGCCCGCGATTTTCGAGGGCGGCGGGTTGCCGGGGCAGACGCGCCGACGGCGGGCGAAGGGCCGGCGTCGGCCGTTTCCGCCGGACGATTCCCTGTTATGCCCGACGTCTCGGCTTCCCCCTCTGGACTTCTCAAGTTCTGTGCCAATAGTGTACATTTTGTACATGTACAGAACGTACATTTAAAGTGTGCGCAGAAGGCGTTCCCAAACCGCGGGTAGATAGCTTCCAAGGGACGGAAGGGGCTCTCCGAAAGAACGGGAAGCCTTCCTTGAAAGGCCGTGCGTTCGCCTAAAACAAGGCGTTCGTTCGAAGGATGAGAGGTGTGGGCCGATGAAGGGAAACGGTCAGCCGCGATCCGCGCGGGCTCAACCTTCCAAAGCGGAAGGCGAGGCGCCGGAGGCGGGAGGCAAGGGGAAACGCGAGTTCGCCCAGGAGGAAAGCTCCGCGAAAGAGCGAGGGCCTGTGGGGGAGCGGCTCGATCGACTCTGCTCGCTCACGTCGCGAAAGCGCGACCCCGAGGCGCGGCGCCGCGCGATTCTCAACGCCGCCATCGACATGATAGTCGAGAAGGGCGCCGCCGCGCTCACCCACCGGGCCGTCGCTGCCCGCGCGGGCGTTTCCCTGGGATCGACCACCAAGTACTTCTCATCCATCGAGGACCTGCGAGAAAACGCGATGGATGCTCTGGTCAGGGAGATGGACGCCGGCGTCGACGCTTTCGAATCGGAGCTTGAAGCATGCGACGACGTCGAAAGCTACTGCATCGGGCTCGCTTACGAGTATTTGCGGGACGTTCGGCAAGTCAGGGCCGACGTCGCCCTGCTCAACGCCGGCGCCCAGGACGACGGGCTGCGCGAGATCGCGCTGCGCAACCCAGACCGGCTCATCGCCGCCCTCGCCCCTCATTTCGGCGCGGAGCGCGCAATGGCCCTCGAGCTGTGCCTCGAAGGCGCCGTCGTCCACTCGGCGCTGAGAAGCACGCCCATAGACAAAGAGGTGATCGAGCGAATCTTCCGGGCGATCATATCCGCGCCGTGGCCCGGACAAACAGAGGCGCGCGAACGGCGGGCGCTCTGAATGCGGCAAACGAACGGCAAATTGGAACGAAGGCCGTGAAGGAGAAACGAACAATGACAGAAAAAGTTGAGCGATTGCAGTCAACGACCGACGAAGGCATCCGGTCGGCGGGATCCGAGGGCGCGCGGCCGAAGGCGGGCCCCGCGCCGACACAGTCGCTGTCCACGGCTCGCCGGTGGATGGCCACGGTCGTGCTCAGCGCGAGCGTTCTGGTCATAACCATGGACATGACGATCCTGAACATCGCGCTTCCCGACCTGGCCAAGGACCTCAAGCCGAGCGCCACCCAGCAGCTGTGGATCGTCGACGTCTACTCGCTGGTGCTCGCCGGCCTTCTCATATCCTGGGCGGCAGTCGGAGACCGTTGGGGCCGCAAACGCATGCTCATGCTCGGCTATGCCATTTTCGGCGTGGCCTCCCTCCTGGTCTTCTTCGCCGACTCTCCGGGCATTGTGATCGCCGTGCGAGCCTTCCTCGGCGTGGGCGGCGCGATGATCATGCCCACCACGCTGTCGCTCATCCGCGTCATCTTCACGAACCCGAAAGAGCGGGCGACGGCGCTGAGCATCTGGGCGGCCGTCTCCGGTTTGGGGTCGGCCATCGGCCCCCTGCTGGGAGGGTACCTGCTCGAACACTTCTCGTGGCATTCAGCCTTCCTCGTCAACGTGCCGCTCATGGCCGCCGCCGTGATCGCGGGGATGCTTCTGCTTCCCGAATCTCGCGTTGAAAAACCGGGGAAGCTCGACCCGCTGGCGGTCGTCCTCTCGCTCGTCGGCATGACGCTGCTGGTGTGGTCGATCAAAGAGTTCGGCGACAAAGCCAGCCTGCTCCTGCCCGCGCCGTGGATCGCCTTCGCGATCGCCGCCGTCGCCCTCGGCGCGTTCGCCCGCCGATGCCTCCGAAGCGACGAGCCCCTCCTCGACCTCGCCCTCTTCCGCAATCGGCAGTTTTCCGCCGGCATCCTCGCGGCGCTGGGCACCACGTTCTCGCTGCTGGCCGCGATCCTCCTCATCTCGCAGTGGCTTCAGCTGGTGCAGGGAGACACCCCGGTGCAGGCGGGGATCCATCTTATCCCCGCGGCCGTGGCGGGCGCGGTGGCGTCTATCGCGGCGCCGCCGCTCAGCAGGGTGTTCGGGGCACGGGCCGTTCTCGCCGGCGGGCTTGCCGTGGCGGGCCTCGGCATGGTCTACGTGGGCCTTCGGGGAGCGGGCCTCAGCATGGCTGCGGTGATGGCGGCCCTCGTCCTCGTCGGCTCCGGAACGGGGACCCTCGCCATCGCGTCCGCCATGGTCATGGGCGGCTCGCCAGAAGACCGAGCGGGCAACGCAGGGGCCCTCGAAGAGACCTCCTATGAGCTTGGCGGCGTCATGGGCGTGGCCGTTCTGGGCAGCGTCTCGGCTCTCGTGTACAAGGCCGAGATCGTCGCCGACCCGCTTTTCTCCCAACTTCGGGAATACAGCGCCGACGTCGCAAACCAAGCCAAAGAGTCGCTCGGGGCGGCAGTGACGATAGCGAACGAGACCAATATTCCCGAGCTCGCCGAGCGGGCGGGGGCAGCCTTCACGCGGTCCTTCGAAGTGACGGGGGCCGTGGGCGGAGCGCTGATGATCGCCGTCGCCGCCGCGGTCTTCTTCCTCACACCGAAAGGAACGAAGATCACGGGAAGCCATTGATTGCACGCGGAAGGCCGCTGGCTGTGGGCGGGAGACCGCTGATTGCACGCGGAAGGCCGCTGACCGGACGCCCGTGCCAAAGATGAAGGGCGGCACATCTGCGAGGTTGCGCAACGGCGAGGTTGACTCGTCAACTGGTGGAAGTTCCTCGCAGAATAGGGGAGAAGCCGTTGCAAAGATGAAAATCCGAGGGTGCGGAAGGCGACATGGCTCACGTAGGGCCCTCCCGCACTCGCTTGTGGCGCCTCCGCACCGCTGGCACACTACGAATAGGGGTTCAAAACCTGTAGATTTATACTGTCACGTGTCGAGAACCTGGAGGGTACATGCGTCGGCTTGGAAGCAGATACATCCTCGATGAGCGCATTGGGAAGGGCGCCCAAGGAGAGGTGTGGATCGGTCGTGCTTCCAGCGAGGGCTCTCAAGACACCGTGCCCGAGGTTTACGCCTTCAAAATCCTTCGGACCGACCTCGCCGAGGAGCCCGGTTTCGTCGAGCGTTTCATCAAGGAGCGGTCGACCCTTTTGCGCGTGTCCTCGCCTTACGTCATCGGCGTTCACGACTTCGTCGTCGAAGGGACGACGCTCGCATTGGTCATGGACTACGTCCCCGGCGGCGACCTGCGCGGCTACCTCAAAGAGTCGGGGCCGCTGCCGCCCGCGGAAGCCGCTCAACTTGGCGCTTCGGTGGCCGAGGGGCTGAGCGCCGTCCACAACGCAGGCATCCTTCACCGCGACGTCAAGCCCGCCAACATCCTGCTCGACTTTTCGACGACGCCGATGACCCCGCGCGTCGTCGACTTCGGCATCGCCCGCATCATCGACGTCGCGGGCGCGAGCCACCTCACGGGCGTCATCGGCACCCCGCTGTACATGTCTCCGGAAGTCCTCTCGGGCGAGGTCCCGGGAACGCAGGCCGACGTCTACTCCCTCGGCATCGTGCTATATGAAGTCGTTTGCGGCGTGACGCCCTTCGTCGGCAGCATTTCGGAGCTGCTTGGACAGCATATGCATCGCACGCCCGGGCGTCCTGGGGGCGTGCCCGACCGAATGTGGGGCCTCATCGCCTCCATGCTCGTCAAGACCCCGGACAAGAGGCCGACGGCGACCGACGTCGCACGCGAGCTCCGCGCAATGGCCTCCGAGCTGGAAAACGTCCCGGCAGCGACGAAGCTCGCAAAGCCTCCGCCGTCGACCCCTTCGACGGAGCTTGCCGACATGGGCGTCTCTCCGGCGGCGGGGCACTACCCGCAGGCGGCCTTCGCCTCCGCATCGCCGCATTTTTCGGCTTCCAGCCCTGCTTCCTACATTCCCAATCGCTCCTCTCAATCGGCGCCCGAGGCGGCCTCCTCCTACGCGGGGCCCTATACCGTTCCGTACTCGCGCACGCAGACGGGGGCATACGGCTCGCAGACTCAGACGGGCGCTTACGGATCGCAGACTTTCCCATTCACTCCGCAGACAGCTGGGGACGCCCGCGGTCCAGGGCGCTCGCGCCGGCGCAAAAAGCGGAGCAAAAAGACGATCGCCCTCGTGTCCCTGCTTTCCGTCGCCTTGGTCGGCGCGGGCGTGTGGGGCATTAGCATGCTGACGCACGAGGAAAAGACGCCGGAGTGGTACGTCGCGAATTTGCCTGCGGGCAAGAAGTTCGTAGAAGAGCACCGTATCTCTAAGGCTTACAAGGTGGCGGTCTCTCCCAACCGAAGTTTGGTCGCCGCCAACGCCGTGAGCGATTGGACGCTTTACAGCCTCAGCGGAACGGGAACTTCGAAGATCGCAAAGAAGGACTGTTACGACAACAAGTCGGGGTTCTGGAACAATTCTTCGTTCCTCTGCCACACGGGAAACTCGGCGACGGTCATTCGTTCCAACGGAAACATCTACAAGCCGCCGGGCCCGAGTTCTCACAACCTCGTCGGCACGGACGGCGAGATCACGGTCATGATCTCCGACGACAACTCGGGAGACCTCGTCGGCATCGACTCCTCTGGGAAGGAAGTCTGGCGCGCGCTGGGAAAGTACAGCGAGGCCATCGTTCAGAACGGCTTCATTCTCTCCTACGACACCGAAAAGAAATCCTTGCGCATACTTTCCGTCGCCTCGGGCGAAGTGTTGAAATCTAAGGACGCCGAAGACGATTTCGAGTCGCTCAGCGACAATCCGCATCCGCTTGGCTTCGGAATCGATGCTGGAACCAAGGCGTTTTACCAGGTCGAAAGCGGTTCCTACACGATCTGGGACGAGAAGGGCGAGCGTAAATTCGGAGGCAAAGCGAAGGTGACCACGAACAACTGGGTCATATCCTCCCCAAACGTCTCGCCCGAAGACCTGAAGGATCTGTTCGAGGCGTCGCCCGCCACCGAGGCGGTCAACATCCGGGGTGAAAGCGACATCAGGGTGGCGAGGGTGGACGGCGCCAACTGCCGGGTCGAGATCGACGGCGTCCGTTTCAAGGTCCCGAAGGTGAACGATCAGAGCAGATGCTACGTCGACATTCTGGGGCTCAGCGGCGACGATGACACGTTGTTGCTGGAGTCCTCCAACGCCTCCGACGAGAGAAGGCATTGGAAAACCGGAACGGTCGCCCGCGATAACGAGGGGAAGGGCAAGGTAGTCGCCTACTCTCTTTCCAGCGGAAACGAGCTGTGGAGGGCGGACGGCTCCTTTGTCGCCCTGCTCGGCGGGAATCGCATGGCCATCCGACCGAACAGCGACGAGATCATCCTTGGCACCGTCAGGGACGAATGACGTCCGAGGAGCCGGGGCCTGCTGAACTCGTTCTAGGGTTATCGTCAAGCGGGAAGCGCAGTTCCGCCTGGGTCGAAAGCGCCTAGACGGGCGCGGAGGCGGCCAGGCTTGGAATGTCCAGAGGCCGAACGGAGCTTAGGCCAATTCGTCGTGGAGCAGCCAACAGCTAAACCGATCACGAGTAGTTAGCTAGACTTACTATTGGTGGATAGGTAGACTAACTAGTATGGATGTGAAAACTCAACAATGGCTGCATGGCTTTTTAGATTTCTGCCTGCTCGGCCTCATTGACGCCCAACGAGATTACGGGCGCGGCCTAGCCGAGCGGCTTGCGCGATCCGGTTTCGGCGAGATTCCTGGAGGCACCCTTTACCCCGCGCTCGTTCGCATGGAGCGCCAGGGTCTCATAGCGGCTTCGAAGGAGCCGTCCGCGGCCGGGCCTCCCAGAAAGTACTACGAGACGACGGCGAAAGGCCGCGAGGCTTTTCACGAGCTCGTGGAGACGTGGGAGCAATTCAAGGCGGCGGTCGAAGCGACCGTCGACGGTAAAGCGATTCCTCGGGAGGCGATTGCCCGACAGGCGACGATTCGCGGGGGTGAGGCGACTGGCCGGGAAGAGGCGATTCGCCAAGACGAGCCGATTGGCCGGGAAGGAGACTGGCGATGAGCGAGGATCGGGCCCTTGAAACGGAGGGCTGGGCCCTTCGATTGGAACGTGGGCTGGCAGGCGCGGGAATCGACGGCCGCCGCGCTCGCAGACTTGCGGAAGAGGCCGTTGCCGAAGCCAGCGACTACGCCCTGCCGCCGGAGGAGGTCTATGGGCCGGCCGAGGCCTACGCGCGGGAACTGGCGAGGGCCGCGCGCGCTGCCGTCAGAGAAGAGCGGCGTCTGGACGAGTCGCGTTCGGGTGCGCCGGTTCTGCGGCTGCGGGACGTAAGCAAACGGTACGGGAGGAAGACGGTTGTGCGGGACGTGAGCCTGGAGCTCGGGTCGGGTCAAATCGGCGCGATCGTAGGCGCCAACGGCTCTGGCAAATCGACGCTGCTCAAGATATGCGCGGGGCTCGTGCGTGCGACGTCGGGAAGCGTCGAGCGAGTCGAAAACGTCGGCTACGTCCCGCAAGCCGGGGGCCTCTCGCCTCTGCTGACCGCCTCCGAGCACTTCCGGCTTTTCGGTTCGCTCGACGGGAAGAATGAGCGAGAATCCCTCGTCGCGGGAACGCGCTTGGCCCAAAGCCTGGGGTGGCGGCCCAACCGCAAGCTCGGTGCGGCTCGCCTTTCGGGCGGCACACAGCAGAAGCTCAACGTGGTGCTCGGCGGCATCAATCGCCCCCGGCTCATCCTGCTTGACGAGCCGTATCAGGGATTCGACCAGGGGACGTACACGGACTTTTGGGAGCAGCTGTTTTCCTGGCGCGAGGCTGGAGCCGGCGTGCTCGTCGTCACCCATATCCTTCACGACCTCGACGGCGTCGACTGGACGTGTGAACTGCATCCTCAGGAGGAATCATGAATGTGTGGACCATCGCAAAGATCGGCGTCAAAGAGACCCTGCGGCGTCCTCTCGCCGTCTTCTTCGTCTTCCTGCTGCCCATGGTCTTCTATCTTGTTCGGCTCGACGTGCAGTGGCAGGCGATACGACTGCTCGCGATCGGCGTGGGCTGGGCGGTTGCGACTCTCTCGCTCTTCAGCGGCGTCGTAAGCAGCCAACTCGACAGGCGGCTGTGCGTCATGGGGGCCAGGCCGTCCGTGCTTTTCGCCGGGCGGCACATCGCCCAGGTGGCCATCGGCTTGACGGTTTCAGGCGTGTACTTCGTGGTTGTGGCGGTGACCCAGGACGTCGTGCACCTGTCCGCAGTAGGCCTTCTCCTCGTGACGACTGTGCTCATATCCGTTCCGCTGGGAGCTCTCATGAGCTTCGCGGTGGCCAAGGAGCTCGAAGGGGCGCTTGCTCTTCTTTCGGTCATGGCCCTCCAGCTCCTGGTCGACCCCGACGGCTCGAAGGCGAAGCTTTTGCCCCTGTGGTCGACGCGCAAGATCTCAGCCTACGCGATCGGAGCTGAGGATGCCGGGGCGCTGAAGGCGGGAATGCTGCATTTCCTCTTCGTCTTTGCGCTGTGTGTGCTGGCGGCGTGGGGAGCGAGCGTGGCGAGGCTCGGGATTGTGCGAGCGTCTGGGCTTCCCGCGGCTGCACAGGAAAGCTAGGCAGCTGCGGGGCGACGTCGGAAGGCTGGGACGCAGCGAGAGAAAGTTCCAACTGAACGGCTAGGGAAGCCTTGGCCGCCGGGCGGCGAGGCGACGTCCGGCGGCCGGCGTCAAAGATGTGTGGCGCGAACGAAAAAGATGTGTACAGCGCCGAACGAAGGGGCGGGCACGTATGTGCCCGCCCCTTCGTCAATAGGATTCGACGTCAGGAAGCCAATTTCGGATCGGACTTGACGACGTCGGCCACTTCGGTCGCGGACGGCGCGTATGCGCCGGCCTTGCTCACGGTCAGGCCGGACGTCACCGTTCCGCGGTGTAAAGCGGGGAGAATCTCGCTCCACCTGGCCTCGCGCAGCCTGGCCTTGGCCTCGATCGAGCCGAGGAATCCGGCGTCGAGAAGCCCCGACAGCAGGCCGCCCATGAACGAATCCCCGGCGCCCACGGTGTCTACTACGTCGATCGTCAGCGGATCGACGACGAGCATGTCGCGTTCGGCTGCCAGACGCGCGTAGGAACCCCACGGCCCGCGCGTCACCACCACGAGTCCGGGGCCGAGCTTCGACCAGCGCCTCATGACCTCCTCGACGGGGGTCTCTTCGCCGTAGAGCCAAGCGAGGTCTTCGTCGGACGCTTTGACGACGTCGGAGAGCGCGACGATCTCCTCGATGCGGCCGATGACCTTTTCCGGGGACTCCATGATCGCTGGCCTGGCGTTCGGGTCGTAGGAGACCGTCCCTTGAGCGGCGAAGTCCTTGACGGCTTGAAGCACCGCCGAGCCGCCCGGCTCAAGGGTCGCAGCGAGGCTTCCCGTGTGCAGGTGGGCGATGTCGCCGGGATGCGGCAGCGGCGGGACTTCCCACGTCAGATCGAATTCGTACCTGGCGCGGCCGAGCTCATCCAGCAGGGCGTAGGCCAGGGACGTTTTGAAGGCGCCGTTGCTGCCGGGGACGACCCCCACCTTGTGCTCGGCGGCGAAGTCCTCGATCAGCTTCCCGTGGCGGTCCTTGCCCCACCACGCGCCAATGAGCGCGGGCCTGTCCAGATTGGCCAGCACGCTGGCCACGTTCAGCGGGCTTCCTCCCACGTGTTCCGCGGACTCCTCGCCCCTGATGACGACGTCAATGAGGGCCTCTCCGAGGCAGAGAACTGGTTTGTTTGCTGTGGTCACGTTGTTTCCTTCGGTCGGAGCGTCGCTGCTACTTCAAGCCTAGCTTGGATTCCATCTCTTCGAGCGGGACCCCCTTGGTCTCGGGCATCATCTTGAGGACCCAGAAGAGCTGGCCGCACATGCAGACGAAGAAGATGAGGAAGGCGAATCCGCCGCCCCAGCTGCCGATGACCGTCGGGAAGGCAAAGGTTGTGATCGCCGCGAACACCCAGTGTGTGAGGGAGCCGAAAGATTGGCCCAATCCACGGACCTTGTTCGGGAAGATCTCCGATATGAAGACCCAAATGACCGAGCCCTGGCCGAAGGCGTGGGCCGCAATGAAGAAGAGCAGGCCGACGAGCACCAGCATGGACGACGTCGAATCGAAATGCCCCTCGTACATGAACATGACGCCCGTGAGGAAGCCCAAAGACAGCAGGTAGCCGATCGAACCGACGATCATGAGCGATCGGCGCCCGATCTTGTCGATGACCGTCAGGGCGGCCATGGTGGCGATGAGGTTCATGACGCCGACGGCCACTGACATGAGGTATCGTTGGTCTTCGCTTGCCCCTGCCTTTTCTAGAACCTTGGGGGCATAATAGAGGATCGCGTTGATGCCTGAGAGCTGGTTGCACATCGCGATGATGAAAGCAAAGAAGACGACCTTGCGATAGCGCCGCGAGAAAAAGTCGGACAGGCTTCCTTTCGTGCGGTCCGCTGCCAGCTGCTGGCGGATCTCTGCGATCTGCTCCTCGGATTCGGCCCGGGTGCTGCACAGCCGACGGCTGATTTCGACAGCCTCTTTGTCGCGCCCGCGGGACATAAGCCATCGCGGAGTCTCGGGCACCGAGAACAAAAGGAGGAGGAAAATGGCGGACGGCACGACCATGACTCCCAACATCCACCGCCAGGCTTCCATCGGATCGGTGATGGTCTGCTGGATGATGTAGTTGGACAGGTACGCCAGCAAAATGCCCAAAACGATGTTGAACTGCACAAGGCCGACCAGTCGCCCGCGTATGCGTGCCGGGGCGATTTCGGCGGTGTAGATGGGGGCGCATACGGAGGAAAGGCCGACTCCGATGCCTCCGACGAACCTGAAAGCCAATAGGACTGCGTGAGTCCAGGCAACGGCAGTTCCCAGAGAGCCCAGAACGTAGAGGATGCCGATGGCGAACAGAAGGTTCTTCCGTCCGTATCGGTCTGCCAGGCGCCCTCCGATGAGGGCACCGAAAATGGTGCCGACCGTTGCGATGGCGACGGTTAGCCCGATTCCAAAATCATCAAGTTTGAATCTGTCTTCCAGGGCATCGTTGGCGCCGGATATGACGGCGGTGTCAAAGCCGAAGATCAGACCGCCGATGGCGGCCACGACGGCGCTTCTGATAACGAGGGCATTCACCCTCTCCCGAGGTGCTGATATAGGCCTACTCGACATCGAGGGACTCCTTGTGGAAAAACGCACGCCACGCCCGTTGGAAACAGGGCGACGAAGGTCGGCGGGGGCGACCTACCGTCACTCTACGTCCTCCTCAGAACGGCGCAAATCCGTCCCACAATGTGGGCACTTCAGCTTCTCGAATGCTGGGCAGCCCGCTTGTTTTCAAGCATCTGCCTCGTCAAGGAGTCCACGGACGAGGCGAACTCGTCGGGATGGCTGAGCATGACCTGGTGCCCTGCCCCACGGATGATCCTTTCGGGCGGATTGCCCAGATTCTGGCGGGTTCGCACGAGGTACCCGCCGGAGACGTCCTCCGATCCCCAAATGATGGAGCTCGGAACGGAGATTGACTGAATTTGTTTAGGCGTCAAATGGAGGATCGTGAACTCTTTCATAGTGTCGGAAATGGTGCGTTCGGCGCTCCTCGATGTGAGAGGCCGAGTTATTCGCTTAGTGAAGCCCTTTCCCTTTTCCCCATCGAACATCGTGCACGTAGATCCGCAAGAGCGCTTGAATATCTTTTGATCGAGCCAGGTCCACCGCGAGCCGATCCGGTACAGGCTGGTTAAGTAGGGAGACTTTGCCATCCATCTGGGAATGCGCCGCGGAACCTGGATGTCGAGGCCGTCGCCGTCGGCGAAGATCACCCCGCCTGTGGACTGCGGGTGCCACAATCCGACGCCTCCGGCTACAGAGGCGCCCATCGAGTGCCCCACGACGATCGGACGGTCAAGCCCCATTTTCTTCGAAAAGCCCGCGACGAGATCGGCTTGCCTGCGAATGTCGCGGGCGTCGCCGCCGCGCGTGTAGCCGAATCCCGGCAGGTCGACCGCGTAAACGGCGTATCCTTTGGCCGCGAGCTTGGGCCCGGCGTAGTCGTAGGCGACGGACGATCCGGCGAAGCCCGGAAGCAAGACGACCGCTTGGCCTGTGCCGCCCCACTTTTCGTAATGGACGTCCGCGGATCCGACCTTGACCGTGTGGCCTGTTGTCGCCTCGAGATACTCGGGAGGCTGCGAAACGGCGTTGAATATGAGGCTTGCGGCCGTGACCGCGACGAAGGAACGGAGGAGGAACACCCCCGTTCCCCGAAGGACCCGATACGGGCGGCTGCGCGTCTTGATGCGTTCGCGTTTGCGGGCGCGGCGCTCTTTGCGGCTTGTTCTGAAGTCGCGAAGACGGTCGATGGCCGGGTTGAGGGAAAGTCTCACTTATTCTGTTCTTTCGATTGTCAGGATGCTCTTTGCTGCGTCAGTACCTCGCTTAGAGACAGAGGCGCGCGGCCGGTGATCTTTTCGACTGAGTCGGTGACGACGTCAAGCTGGCCCGCGCGTATCGCGGTGTATGTGGTGATCCACGCGGCCACCTCCCATTGGGGGACCCCGTAGGGCTCGCGCGAGGCCCAGGCCTGCTCGATCGTCTCGTCGATGTATTCGACCGGGTTTCCGGAGGCCTCGGTTCCAATGCGCGCGGCCTCGGCCATCGTGAATGCCTCTGGCCCTGTCAGATCGTAGGTCTTGCCCGCATGTGCCCCGGGGTCGGCGAGAACGGCGGCGGCGACGCGGGCGACGTCGGACCTGGAGACCCCGGCGCATGCGCCGTCTCCAGCGGGGCCGCGGATCTCGCCAGAAGCCAGGAGCGCGGCGAAGAACTCGAGGTAGAACGAATCGCGCAGAAAGGTCCAGTCGATGCCGGATGCCTTGATGTGCTCCTCAGTGAAGAAATGGTCGCGGGCGTGAGTGAAAATGGCCTCGGGGGCGGCGCCCAGGAAAGATGTGTAGACGATGGAGCCAACGCGCGCCCGCGAAGCGGCGTCGATGAAGGCCCTGTGATCGGCGACGCGGCGGGGGCTCTCCTTGGCCGAGACCATCAGCAGCGCGTCGACGCCCTTGAGCGCGGCCAGCGCGGCCTCGTCGTCTGCGTACGTGCAAACGGCGTAGGGAAGTCCTTTGAGTTCGTCGGGTATCTTGGCGGCGGATCGCACAAGCAGCCGCACGTCGTCGACCCCCGAATCGATGAGTGAGAGCGCGGTCGCCCGGCCGATGTTGCCGGTGGCGCCGGCGATTGCGATGGTCATGATTGCTCCTTACGAGGATTCGATTGTCCCCGTCGCAGTGCGGGCGGCAGATCCACCGAGCCGAGTCGCGAGCTGCGAGAACGGCGACTTCGCCCGACAAGCACGGGAGACGATTGCCACACTTGACCTTGTCGATACGTGCAGCCATTATTCCAGGAAAATCGCGGAACTTCAGCGTAAATGCGCGGTGAGAGGAAAAACCGTTTTCTTCGCCGTCCGCGACGTTCGATTAACGGTCGCCGGTCCAAAGCGTGCTAACGTCTTGCCCATGACCAACGACAACACGTGCCGAATGTGTCCGCTCGCCGCGGGCATTCGCTGTTGTCGCCTTTGAAACTCCGGTAGAAATTCCCGGATTGCGCGCCGACGTGAGCCCGCGGGAGGCTCCGAGGCGCATTCCGCTGCGACGCCGTAGCCGCGCCTCTCAGTCTCTCTAGTTTCACGTTTTCTCTAGTTCCACGCTTTTCCAACGAGAGTGAGAAAAACCATGTCAAATAACTCAGACAACAAGAATTCCGACGTCTCAGGCGGCAAGGATTCCGAAGCGGTCGACGAGCCCCAGGCCGAAGAGAGGTCTCACGACATCGACGAGCTGGTGGCCAAGGCCTCCTCGCGTTCGGGCAAGGGGCTGAAGGTTGCCGGCCTCGCGCTTCTCGCCGCGCTCGTCTTCGTTCTGGCGTACTTCGGCGCTCGGAGCCTGACGTCGAAGGACGCGTCGGACGATGCCTCGGGCGGAACCTCGGAAGGGACGAAGGGGGCCGGCGGATCCTCCGTCAAGCCCGTGGGGGCGCGGACTCCCGAGCAGATCAAGGCCGCGGGAACCGTTCGCATCGGCGTTTTCGGCGACAAGGCGCCCTTCGGGTACACAGATTCGGATGGGACGAACGTCGGCTACGACGTCGAATACGCCAAGAGGATCGCGAAGGATCTGGGCGTCAAGCTCGAGCTTGTGCCCGTCGTGGCAGATTCGCGGGTCGAGTACCTGACCTCCGGCAAGGTCGACGTCATCTTGGCCAATTTCACGGTCACGCCCGAGCGCGCGGAAAAGGTCGATTTCGCAAAGCCCTACATGAAGGTTTCGCTCGGCGCCGTCTCCCGCAAAGACGCCCCGATCACGTCCGAGAGCCAGCTCTCCGGCAAGAAGATCCTGGTGGTCAAAGGAACCACTGCGGACTCCTACATTCAGGCGAAGCACCCCGATTGGAAGCCCGCCAAGTACGACCAGTACTCCGACGTCTACAACGCGCTCGCCGACGGCCGCGGGGACGTGTGGGTCACCGACAACACCGAGGCCTTGGCCTTCTCCAGGCAGGGTGAGAACAAGGACAAGTTCGTCACAGGCATTACGCAGCTCGGCCCCGTGGACACCATCGCGGGAGCCGTCCAGAAGGGCAACGCCCCCCTTCGCAATTGGCTGAACAAAGAGCTTGAAACCCTCGGCAGGGAGAAGTTCTTCCACAAGGCTTACGAGAAGACGCTCGCGCCCGTTTACGGAGACTCGGCCAAGCCCGACGAGCTCGTCGTCGAGGGCGGCGAGGTCGACGGCGCAGGCAAGGGCCAAGAATCGGCCAGCCCCGAGGCGTCGGCGGGAGCCGCCGGCTCCGAAGCGCCCGATTCGGCAGCCGAGTCCCAGGCGGCCGGCAAGTGACCTCGGAGGGCGGGGCGCAGCCTCAGGCGCGGCTTCCCGCCCTCGGCCACGGCGTCGGCGAAACCGTCGGCGCGCAGTATGTGCGGCTGCAGACTCAACGGTCCAGGCCGCCCCAAAGAAAGGTCACGCGAAGGTGAATTCCCAGGTCTTGCGCGAGTACCTGCCCTACTTCCTGGAGGGGGCGCTCGTCACGGTGCGGGTGGCCGCCGTCGGAATCGCGGCGTCGCTCGTCATCGGGCTTGTGTGTGCGATCATCCGGTATCTCGACGTTCCCGTCGCCAAACGCGCGGTGGGCCTCTACATCGAGCTCTCGCGCAACACTCCGCTCATCGTCCAGCTCTTTTTTATCTACTACGGCCTGCCGAAGGCGGGCGTCGTCCTTTCCTCCGAAGCCTCCGCGATCATCGGGCTGAGCTTTCTCGGAGGGGGATACATGGCCGAGGCCTTCCGGTCCGGTTTCGACTCCGTCGGGACGATCCAGTGGGAATCCGCCCAGTCTCTGGGCATGACGCGGGTCAACGCGATGGTCTACGTGATCGTCCCGCAGGCTCTTTCGCGATCGGTGGCGGCTCTCGTCGCCAACGTCATCTTCCTCGTCAAAGAGACGTCCGTTGTCTCCGTCGTCGCCCTCAACGATTTGGTGTATGTGGCTCGGGAGAAGATAGGAAACGACTACGACACGACCGAGGCGCTCTTCCTCCTGGTCGCCTTCTACATCGCCATCATTCTGCCGGTCTCCCTCGCCGGCGCCTACCTCGAAAGGAGGGCGCGCCGTGCGGAATTCGGGAATTGAGGTTCTGTGGCAGGGAAGAAACTTTCTTCGGCTCCTCGAAGGCCTGTGGACCAGCGTGTCCATCGCTCTGCTTGCCCTGGCGATCTCCATTTTCTTCGGGCTCTTCGTCGGAATTGCGATGACGAGCAAGAGGCGTTTCCTGCGTTTCCTGACGCGGGCATACCTGGAATTCGTCCGCTTCATGCCGCAACTGGTTCTTCTTTTCGTCGTCTACTTCAGTCTGGCGACGCACACCGGCGTCAACCTCGGCGGATTCACGACCGCGGTCATCGTCTTCTCTGTGTGGGGAAGCGCCGAGATGGGCGACCTCGTTCGAAGCGCCGTGCAGTCGATCCCCGCCCATCAGTACGCCAGCGGCTTCGCTTTGGGAATGACGAAGGCGCAGGTCAACCTCAACGTCATTCTTCCCCAGACTGTCAGGCGGCTCCTGCCTCTGACGATCAACCTGGCCAACCGCATGATCATGACCACCTCGCTGGTGGTGCTCATCGGCGTGACCGAAGTGCTCAAGGTGGGCCAGCAGATCATCGACGCGAACCGCTTTGCCTACCCGAAGGCCGCGCTGTGGGTGTACGGAGCGATTTTCCTGCTCTACTTCGCGGTCTGCTATGTCATCTCTCAGTTCTCCAAATACCTCGAACGGAAGTGGAACAAGTGACCGATTCGACCATCGCCCCTCGCAGCGGGGCCGACCGCCATGCCGACGCGTCGTCTCCCGGCAGCGCTTCTCCCGCCGACGTCGCCCGCGCCGAAGCAGCCTCAGCCGACAAAGGCGAAGCGGCGCGGACCCCGGCCCTGTCCGTGCGCGACGTCGTCAAGGTCTACGACGGCGATTTCACGGCCCTCGACGGGGTGTCGTTCGACGTCGCCCGCGGCGAAGTGATCGTCGTCGTCGGGCCGTCCGGTTGCGGCAAGTCGACGCTTCTGCGCACGCTCAACGGCCTGGAGCCGATCCAGGGCGGTTCCATTGAGTTCAACGGCGAGAAGGTCCCGAGCAAGTCCCTGCCGTGGAGTCTTTTGCGGCAAAGGATCGGGATGGTGTTCCAAAGCTACGAGCTCTTCCCGCATCTGAACGTGCTGGAGAACCTCCTGCTGGGCCCGTCGAAGGTTCTGGGCGAGAAGCGGGCCGAATCCGCCAGGCGCGCCGGCGAGCTGCTCAAACGAGTGGGCCTGCTGGACAAGGCGGAGTCCTTCCCCCGCCAGCTTTCGGGCGGACAGAAGCAGCGCGTGGCCATCGTTCGGGCGCTCATGATGAAGCCCGAGATCCTTCTTCTCGACGAGGTCACCGCCTCGCTCGACCCCGAGATGGTGCGCGAGGTCCTCGACGTCGTTCTGGAATTGGCGCGCGACGGCATGACGATGGTGATCGTCACCCACGAAATGGGCTTCGCCCGGGCCATCGCCGACAGGGTGATCTTCATGGACGCCGGCAAGATCGTGGAAGAGAGCGCCCCGAAGGAGTTCTTCAGCCATCCGGCCACCGAACGGGCCAAGAAGTTCCTTGACATCTTCTCCTACGAGGAGATCGCGGGGGAGTGGTGCTCCAGCCTCTAGCCGCGCGGGGGCGGTTCTCGGCAGGAGCTCCTGCGAGCCGTAGTCGGTCGCCAGCCTCTAGCCGCGCGGGGAGCCGGCGGCGTTCGCCTTGGCGACGAGGCGCGCCGTTGTTCCCGCGTAGCGCGTGCCGAGCGACCGCGCCTCGTCGGTCGTCAGGCCGTCGCCGGCGGGCATGAGCGCGTCGCGATAGTAGTGGAGCTCGTCGATCGAATCGTAGATGTCTCCCAGGGCGCGATGGTTGCCCGTCTTTTCAGGCGCCGCGAAGTACGTGCGCGGGTACCAGCGCTTGGCGAGCTCCTTGAGGGAGGAGACGTCGATGAGGCGATAGTGGAGGTGGGCGACGACGTCGGGCATGTACTTTTCGAGGAAAGCCTTGTCCGTTCCCACGGAGTTGCCGCCGAGCGGGGCCTTCTGGGCCTCGGGGATGTGCCTTCGGATGTAGGCGAGCACTTGCTCGCGCGCCTCTTCGAGCGTGAGGCCGTTCTTCCATTCCTCGATGAGCCCCGAGGCGGTGTGCATCTGGCGCACGAAGTCCCCCATGTGTTCGACGGCGGCGTCGCTGGGCCGGATGAGGACGTCTATCCCTTCGTCGACGGGATTCAGCTCGGAATCGGTTATGACGACGGCGACTTCGACGAGTTCGTCGACGTTCAGATCGAGACCGGTCATTTCGCAATCGATCCAGACGATGGGGTTGTTCATATCACGGTAGCTCACACGGGTATCCTACTCGCTGCGCGAGCAAGCGCTATCGGCTTTTGGTACCCATGGATGTCACGCGTGCGTCGGACGCCTCCGACGCCGTCGACGGACCCGGGGACTTAGTGCCCCCATCCGGACTCGAACCGGAAACCTGCGGATTAGAAGGCCGTTGCTCTATCCATTGAGCTATGGAGGCTTGCGCGCCAAGCATGGAGGCTTGCGCACCAAATGTACCGGACGCCGGGGGAGGCTCGCATGCCGTGCCCGCTGTGTGGGGTGAAGCTCATGGGCCGCGCGGGGCGAAGTTCGCGCGGCGGGTGAGGCAAAGCTCATGAATTGCGTCGAGAGCCTCCCCTCGGCAGCTCGCGGAGGAGTTCTTGGTTGAAAAGGTCAACTGTTGGGCGAGTGACTTCTACTCGCGTCTAATGATGGTCGATAATGAACGGGTGAAGACACCGCAGAACCGAAGCGACCTTGCCGACCTCATCGCTCGCACGATCTCGGCGCTGGACAACGCGCGTTTGCCGCTCGATCTTCCCGGATCGATGCAGTTGAACGACGCGCGCAAACGGCTGCGCACACAGTTGGCCGCGAGGATCCTTCCGCACCTGAGAACCGACGGGCTTCCCACCGTCACGGTTCTAGGCGGATCCTCCGGCGCTGGGAAGTCGACGATATTCAACTCGCTGCTGGGCGAGGACATCTCTCCGGCGTCGGTCATCCGTCCGACGACGCGCACACCGGTCATATCGGTCCATCCGAAGGACACGAAGGTCATGGAGGATCACGCGATCGCCGAGATGGGCCGCGTCGTCGTCACCGACAAGGCGATTCCCGGACTCATTCTCGTCGATGCCCCGGACCTGGACTCCGTCGACGCGAACAACCGCGAAATTTCGCGGCGATTGCTCGACGCCGCCGATTTCTGGCTCTTCGTCACAACCGCCTCGCGGTATGGGGACGCCCTCGCGTGGCAGACCCTCGTGGACGCGAACGAGCGCGGCATGAGCACCGCCATAGTGCTCAACCGGGTCTCGCTCGAGGCCTTGCCGAAGATCCGAGCGGACCTTACGGAGAGGCTCGACGCCGTCGACATGGGCGAGGTTCCGCTCCTCATTGTGCCCGACGCCGGGCCGCGCGATTCGCGCCTCGACCCCGACGACGTCACGGAGATCCGCGACTGGCTCCACGTCATCGCCTCCACGAGAGTCGGCGAAGTCCTCGTCGAGAAGATGAGCGACGCGATGCTGCCCGATCTGCGCCGCCAGCTCATCGAGTTGTCGGAGGCCGTCGAGATGCAGGCGAACTCGGTGCAGAGCCTCGCCGACAGGGCCAAGGCGGAGGCCGAGCAGCCGATGTCGAAACTCGCTTCGAACGCCCGCTCGGGCAGGTACGGCCAGGGCGCGCCGACGACGTCGTGGCTGACCTTCGCCTCGACGGGCGGCGTGCTGGACTCCCTCGTGGCCGGGGAGAAGCCGCGAGTTTCGGACGGGCGTAAAAAGTCTCAGCGCGACGCCGCCGCCAAGACGGTGTTCGAAGGCGTCCGCGGCGCCATAGAGGTAGGCTTCAGCCAGGCCGTCGTCACATTGCAGGGCAAAATCGACAAGAGCTGGCGGGAGGACATGGTCAACACCGAAGAGTATCGCGACGAGGCAGCCAAGAGGATCGATACGTCCGAGATCACCAAGGACGTCGTCGAGCAATGGCTGGAGGATCTTGCGAAGGCGGTGGCGGCGGTGCCCGAAAACCCCTGGTTCACGCGCGAGGGGACGGCCGCTTTGCTCGGCTCTGCAGCCGGCGGAGTGAACGGCGCCGAGACGGCTCTGCGCACCGTGGGACTCGGCGAGGCGCTTCGTCCGGCCAGGGAATCCCTCGCCGTCCGCCTGGAGGATGGCATATCTCGGGTCGTTGACGCATACACTTCGGTACTAGACGAGATTCCGGTGGGCAACGGACGACAGCTTCGCCTTCGGGCGAGCGAGTACCGCGATCGGGTGTAATAAGGAGACGAATGAACGATCACGCACAGGACTCCGCGGGCGCCACGCAGCCCGACGGCGTTTTCGAGGAGACCCCTGCCTACGGGCAGAGCCCCCTTTCACGAGAGCCCGCCATGCGGGGGGTGGCCGAGAGGATCGCGAAGCTGCGCGAGGCGATCGACGCCGGAGGCGACGCCTTCGACCCCTGGGTGGCGGCGCGCGCCAACGAGGAGCTGCAGGCCGTTGAGGCCCGCGCATGGGCCGGCTTCGGGGTGACCGTGGCCGCTCTGGCGGGCGGAACAGGAGGCGGCAAGTCGACGCTCTTCAACGCGATAACGGGACTGAACTTCGCCGATCCCGGCGAGCTGCGCCCGACCACGGAAGAGGCCTCCGCCTGCGTGTGGAACGCCGACGCCGACGCCGTGCTGGACATGATAGGCGTCCGCCCCTCGCGCAGGATCGACTACCATTCGATCCTCACGACCGGCAAGCACGACCTCGATTCCCTCGTGCTCCTCGATCTGCCCGACCACGATTCCGTGCAGATCGGAAACTCGGTCCTCGTCGATCAGGTTCTTCCGCAGGTCGATGTGCTCATTTGGGTCCTCGATCCGCAGAAGTACGCCGATCACCTCATCCATGAAAGCTATCTCGCGGCCATGCGCGAGCGGCGCGACCACATGATCGTCATCCTCAACCAGGTGGACACCATTCCCGAATCCGTTGTCGACACCCTGCTGGCCGACGTCAAAGTCTTGCTCGACCGCGACGGGCTGGGGAACGTGCCGGTCTATCCGACGTCGGCGCTCTACCGCATCGGCCTGGAGCCCATTCGGGCGAAGCTGCGCGAGGCCGTCGAAGGGACCGAGGCCGTCGTCGCCACCGCGCAGGCCGAGCTGGACGCCATCAGGCGGCGCCTGTCGGTGAGCGTCGGCACGCGCGAGCCGGACGTCCGGGGCGAGGCCCTCAGGCGCGTCAACCGCTCGCTGTACGAGGCGACCGGCGCGCCCGCCGTCGTCCAATCCCTCCGCCAGGCCGGCTACAGCCTGGGGCAGACGGCCATTGCAAACGCCGATCAGCCCGCGGCGTCCATGGTGGTGGCGACGCGCGACGCCTGGATCGCCCACGTCAGATCCGGCCTGCCCGACCGCTGGCAGGAGGCCGTCACCGAGGTCATTCCCGAACCGGAGAGGATTCGACGCACCATCGGCGCGACGATTCGCAAGGTCGAGACCCCTAAGGTCCCGCGGTTCCGTGCCCTTGCCCTCGTCGCCCTCGGCGCCATTCTGGGAGTGGCGGGGATCGTGTGCGCCGCGCTGGGCATCCCGGTCGGGGCGCCCGCCGCGCGGATAGCGTTCGGCGTGGCCGGCGTGGTCTGCGCGGCTGCCGGATGGTTTTTCGGAAGGCGGGCTCATATAAGCGCGGCGGAGAAGGCCGCGCTGGCCTACGGGGACATCGCCATGGCCGCCCTTTACGACTCGGCGAAGAAGCTGCTGGTGGACCCCGTGGCCAAAGTTCTCGAGCGGCATCGCGAGGTGCGCGAGTCCCTTCAGGTCTAGACCTTCGAGGCCGGGGCCGCGCGGGCTGGATTTGCGCGTCCAAGGCAGCTGCCCTCGGCCCGTGGCCTCGGGCACTATTCGTTTGAAATCCGGCGGTCCACAGGTTGCGCTCGCGTCCGCTTCCTCCACAAACGATGTTTGCGCTGCGCGGGATCCGCGTCCCGTGGGCGAAGCTGGCTCCATGCCGGATGGTCCGGCGGAAAGGAGCCAGCAATGTCCAACGAAACCTACATCACCGTCAGAGGTTACGCGGGGGCCGATCCCGTTGCCTACGACAACGGCAATGGCCTGACCACCGTGGTGGCGAGGGTCGGGGTGACCGCTCGAATCCGCGACCGCGAGACGCATCGTTATCGCGACGGGACGACGTCGTGGTACTCGGTGCGTTGTTACGGAGACCTCGGTCTGAACGTCAGCCGTTCGGTACGCCGCGGAACGCCGGTGCTCGTGCGCGGACGCTTGGTGGAGAGGGCGTGGACCGCCAAAGACGGGGCGGAGCGCACCGACCTGTCCATTATCGCCGACGCCCTCGGCGTCGAGCTCTCCTCGGGGGTCGCCACCTTCGTCAAGGTGCGTCACACGAGCGTCGATTCGAACGGCCGCCCCGTTCCGGAGGCCAGGCTGGAAGGCATGAGCGGCGGGGCCGCGGCGGCCGCGGCCCCAAAAATCGCCGCCGAGGGGCAGGCTCCCGGCACGTCGACCGTTGTGCGGGGCGGCTTTTCCGCCGCCGGGAAAAGCGACCCGGAATCCCCCTTCGACGGAGTCGAACAGGCGCCTTCTTTCGCCGGGCGCAGCGGCGGCGCCGAACGCGACCCGTACGATTCTGCGCCGAGCCCGTGTGACGCCGAACAGTTCGCAGCCTCCGCCGATCCGGCCGGCGTCCTCGAAAAGGTGGCGTCGTGATGGCCGCATAACGGACGGCGGCGGAACGGACGCGGCGGGAGCCGGCGTCCGCAGTGAGACACAGGGCGCACCGCCGGTCTCGCGGCGGGCTGGCGGACAGCGGAGGCACAAGCTGTATCCTTGGTACGGGGCCGGCCGCACACCCGCGCCGGCGACGTACGCACAAGCGGATGGAGCCTCGTGGCTGAGTACATTTATCAGATGATCCACGCCTACAAACGCGTGGGAGACAAAACGATTCTCGACGACGTCACCATGGCGTTCTACCCGGGGGCCAAGATCGGCATGGTCGGCCCGAACGGCGCAGGAAAGTCGACGATTCTCAAGATTATGGCGGGGCTCGACGAGCCTTCGAACGGCGAGGCGCGCCTGTCCCCGGGCTACTCGGTGGGAATTCTGCTTCAGGAGCCCCCTCTCGACGACGACAAGACGGTTCTCGAGAACGTCGAGTTGGGGCGGGCGGACATGATCGGCAAACTCCGGCGGTTCAACGAGATCGGCGAAGAGATGGCCGATCCCGACGCCGATTTCGACACGCTCATGGAGGAGATGGGCAAGCTCCAAACGGAGATCGACGCCGCAGGAGCCTGGGATCTGGACGCCCAATTGCAGCAGGCGATGGACGCCCTGAGGTGTCCGCCGCCCGATGCGCCCGTCAACGTGCTGTCGGGAGGCGAGCGCCGCCGCGTGGCCCTGTGCCGCCTGCTTCTCGAGCAGCCCGACCTGCTCCTGCTCGACGAGCCGACGAACCACCTTGACGCGGAGTCGGTGTTGTGGCTGGAGCAGCATTTGGCCCAATACCCGGGCGCCGTGATCGCGGTGACCCACGATCGCTACTTCCTTGACCACGTTGCCAGCTGGATTGCAGAAGTCGATCGCGGAAGGCTCTACCCCTATGAGGGCAACTACTCGACTTACCTTGAGACGAAGGAAAAGCGGCTCGAGGTCCAAGGCAAGAAAGACGCCAAGCTCGCCAAGCGGTTGAAGGACGAGCTCGAATGGGTGCGCTCCTCAGCCAAGGGCCGCCAGGCCAAGTCCAAGGCCCGCCTGGAGCGCTACGAGGAGATGGCGGCCGAAGCCGAGCGCACGCGCAAGCTTGATTTCGAGGAGATTCAGATTCCGCCCGGGCCGCGCCTTGGCAGCATCGTCCTCGAAGCGACGAAGCTGAAGAAGGGCTTCGACGGAAGGGTCCTCATCGACGGCCTGTCGTTCTCCCTCCCTCGCAACGGCATCGTGGGGGTCATCGGCCCCAACGGGGTCGGAAAGACGACCCTTTTCAAGACTGTTGTGGGTTTGGAGCCGCTCGACGCTGGCGACCTCAAAATCGGCGAAACGGTGCAGATCTCGTATGTCGATCAGACGAGGGGCGGCATCGACCCCGAAAAGACCGTGTGGCAAGTGGTCTCTGACGGGCTCGACTACATCCAGGTCGGCAACGTCGAAATGCCGTCGCGCGCCTACGTCTCGGCCTTCGGCTTCAAGGGACCAGACCAGCAAAAGAAGGCGGGCGTGCTCTCGGGCGGCGAACGCAATCGCCTCAACCTCGCGTTGACCCTCAAGCAGGGCGGAAACCTGCTCCTGCTTGACGAGCCGACGAACGACCTCGACGTCGAAACGCTGTCGTCCCTTGAGAACGCCCTGTTGCAGTTCCCCGGATGCGCGGTGGTCATCACCCACGACCGTTGGTTCCTTGATCGCGTTGCCACGCACATTCTGGCCTACGAGGGAACCGACGAGGATCCCGCAGCGTGGTACTGGTTCGAGGGGAACTTCGAATCCTACGAGAAGAACAAGATCGAGCGTTTGGGGCCCGAGGCTGCGCGCCCGCACGCCGTGACTTACAGAAAGCTCACACGCGACTGAGCGCTGGCGACCCGCGGGGGCTTGCACGCCGCCTGACGAAGGTTTGCCCGCGCTTGAGCCTCAAGGCGTTTGGGCGGGGCCGTCGCATGGGAAACGGCCCCGCTTATTCTTCCGTGTGGGTGACGTTCCGCAGGCGGACCATGCCTTCTTGGGACATCGTGGCTATGTGCTTGCCGCCCTGGAAGAACTTTGCGATGGTCAAGCCGCGCCCGTTCTGTGCAGACGGGCTGACCAGCTCCGCAAGGATCCAATCGGACAGGTCGAAGTTTCTGTGCCACCAGATGGAGTGGTCGAGGGTGGCCATGGAGGCTTCGGGATGCGCCCAGTAAATGCCGGTGGCGCGCATGACCGGTTCGAGCATAAACTGATCGGCCGCGTAGCCGAGCATCGCCCGCTGGAGCAGCTTGGAGGAGCCCTTCGGCATCGCCGAGCGCGACTTGAACCAGATAAGGTGCCGGTTCGTCCTCTCCTTCGCGGGGGCGGTGAAGATAAATCCGCCCACATGGCGCATGTCCAGCGAGTTCGTCGTCGAAACGATGTGCCCCCAAGGGTTGTTCATCGCGGCGAAGAAATCGACGGAAGATTCCAAGGTTTCAGGGGCCGGGGCGTCCGGCTGCTCCTCGCCGAAGGAGGGGCCGGGCTGGTGGAGCTGCGCCGAGATGCGGGCCGTGAAAATAATGTGATCGTCTTGCAGAGCGTTGACGTTGCGTGTGGAGAACGAGCGTCCGTCGTTCAACTCGGTCACTTCGAAGAACAACGGTTGGTCGATCTTTCCCGGGCGAAGAAACGCGGCCGTGATGGAGTGGGCAAGGCGATCGTCGTCGGCTGGAAGGGTGTCGGCCGCCACCATCGTCGCCTGCGCGAGAACCTGGCCTCCATAGATCCGCTTCGACATTTGAGGCAGGCTCTCGCCCCTGTAACGTTTGCCGCCCAAGCGCTGCAGCCGCAGAGTGCCGAGCACCTTAGCCAATGGTTCGACGTCGGTTTCGGGAATGCTGAGGAAGCTTGCCATCGACTCGCCTTCGTTGACTCGTAGTTGTTCTCCACAGCAATGGTATCCGCCGAGGAAGGTTTTTCAGCAGTCAATTTCCTGGCCCGCGCATCACACCTCTTTCACCCGAGCGCCGCGTCTGTCTGGCCCAGGCGCCGCGTCTGTCTGGCCTGCATATCACATCACGAAAATTCTGCAACCGATTGCATATTCTGGCAGACTTGTTTCCTAGTGGCTCGGGCCTTTCCCAGCTGGAATCTCAACGGGTTTCTCAGCGGGCCGGCGCCGATCGTCGAGCAGCGTAGGAGAAACCATGACCGACAACGCGCCAGACCGTTCCCTGCTGTGCGAGCTCGCCGAGGCGCTGGGAGTGGCGACTGAATATTGGGGATACGACGGCAACCTCAAGGCCGTCTCCGACGACACGCTCATCAAGGTCTTCGCCGCGCTCGGAGTCGACGCAGGAAGCACCGATCTTGCCTGGCGGGCCCTTGCAGATATTCGTTTGCGGCCTTGGCGGGAGGTCGTTCCCGCCTGCTCCGTCGTCCGAGCGGGGGTCGAAGGCAAGGTCGCCGTCCACGTGCCCCACGGGGAGTCTGCGACCGCCGAGGTCGAACTCGAAGACGGCAGGATTCGCGCGCTCGCTCAAGCCGAGGACTTCACCGAGCCGCGAGAGGTGGACGGGACCCTCATCGGACAGGCCTCCTTCGTCGTGCCGCCCGACCTTCCTCTGGGCTACCACATCTTGCGAGCCCGAGTTGGGGACGCGGACTCCGTGGGCTCGCTTCACTCGGCGCCGCTTGTCGTCGCTCCGCAGCGCCTGGATTCGCCCGCAGAGCGGGGAATGACCGGGTGGGGGGTCATGACGCAGCTGTACTCGGTGCGCTCGCGAGACTCGTGGGGGATAGGCGACACCGCCGACCTGAAGGAGATGTGCTCGCTCTTCGGCGACCTCGGGGGCGACTTCGTCCTCATCAACCCGCTTCACTCGGCCGAGCCGGTGGGACACATGACTCCCTCGCCGTACCTTCCCGTCACCCGACGCTTCTTCAATCCGATATACATCCGCCCCGAGGACATCCACGAAGTCGGCTACATGCCGGGGGCCCGCCGCGCGCTCGTGGAGCTTGCCGGCGAGAAGGTAAAGGAATCCTCTACAAAGGACGAGACGATTGACCGCGACGCCTCCTGGGCGGCCAAGCTTCAGGCCTTGGAGGTCATCTACTCCTTCGGCCGGTCCGAGGCGCGCCAGCGCGCTTTTGAGCGCTTCCGCGCCGCCGAAGGCCAAGGGCTGGAGGACTTCGCATTCTGGTGCGCGCTCAGGGAGAAGTACGGCGAGGCCTTTCCGGAGGAATTCGCCCACCCCGACACTCCTCAGGCGTCCCGTGAGCGCCGCGAGCTGTCCGGAAGGGTCGATTTTTACGCGTGGCTTCAATGGATCATCGACGCGCAGTTGAGCGAAGCCCAGCGCGACGCCGTCGAATCCGGAATGGGACTCGGCATCTTCCACGATCTCGCCGTCGGAGTCCATCGAATGGGATCCGACGTGTGGTCCCTGCCCCGAGCCTTTGCCCAGGGGGTGGCCGTGGGCGCGCCGCCGGACATGTACAACCAGCACGGACAGGACTGGTCGCAGCCTCCGTGGCGCCCCGACGCTTTGCGCGACATGGCTTTTGCCCCCTTGCGGGACATGGTGCGAACGGTCCTCAGGCACGCCGGCGGCCTTCGGGTCGACCACGTCATGGGCCTCTTTCGCCTGTGGTGGATTCCCGAAGGCAACGATCCGGCCAATGGCACGTACGTGCGATTCGACCACGAGGCGATGGTCGGCATCCTCATGCTCGAGGCGTATCGGGCGGGCGCCGTCGTTGTCGGCGAAGACCTCGGAAACGTCGAACCGTGGGTGCGCGGATACCTGGCTGAACGGGGCATTCTCGGAACCTCCGTTCTCTGGTTCGAAACATACGGGGACGGGACGTTCAAACAGCCGTGGGACCTGCGCCGTGAAACCCTCGTCACCGTCGACACTCACGACCTTCCACCCGCCGCCGGTTATTTGGCGCTCGAACACGTCGACCTGCGTTCGCGCTTGGGCGTGCTTACCGAGCCGGTTGACAAGGTGAGGGACGATGCCGAACGGGAACGCGAACGGATGCTCGCCCGGCTCCGCGAGCACGGGCTCATCGGCGAGGAGGCGACGGAGCAGGAAATCGTCGAGGCGATGCACCGTTACATCGCGAAAAGCCCGGGCGAGCTGCTGGCGATCGCGCTCGTGGACGCGGTCGGGGAACGGCGCGCCCAGAACGTTCCCGGGACGAACAACGAGTATCCCAATTGGCGCGTGCCTTTGGCCGATGGCGCAAACGAGGTCGTTCTCATCGAGGACCTTTCCGGCAATTCTCGCCTGAATTCGCTTATCGACGCTTTCACGACGCAGCTGTACGAGAGCCGGGGGCGGCCCGAGCCTCGTTCGTGAGGGCTCCGCCGAGGGGCGCGACGGCTCCGTCCTCGCGTTTCGCGGACGCTGCAACGGCTCTCTTTTTGCGCTCAGGGATGCAATGGCGGCCTTCTCAGCGCGTTTGTGGCGCAATAGCGGGCGCATCGGGAGGCAAAATCTGCGCTCAAGGTGTACGATCTCCCGCGGGCACAGTAGGCTTAACCTGAGACTCGCGACACACGCGAGGAAAGGATCGGAGGAATATGAGCGAGAAAGCCGAGGCCATTTTGGCCGGAATCGGCGGCAAAGGCAACGTCAAGGACATTGAGGCGTGCATTACGCGCATCCGTGTCGAGGTTGCCGATCCCGCGCAAGTCGACGAGGCGGCTTTGCGTGAGGCGGGAGCTTTTGGCGTGGTGCTTCAAGACTCCGTCGTGCAGGTCGTCGTCGGCCCGGAAGCCGACCAGCTGAGCGAGACGTTGGAGTCGCTGCGCAAGTAGTCCATGTCGATTGCTGTCTACGCGCCGGTGTCGGGAACTGTCGCCGCTTTGACTACGGTTCCCGATCCGGTTTTTTCCGCTGGGATCGTCGGGCCGGGGTGGGCTGTCGACCCTTTTCCCGGCGGTCTCACGGTTCTTTCGCCTTGCACCGGCGTCGTGAAGAAGGCGACGCCGCACGCCTACATCATCGTGACCCCAGAAGGCCACAACGTTCTCGTCCATCTGGGGGTCGACACCGTGAAGCTAAAGGGGCAGGGTTTCCTTTCGCTCGTGGGCGACGGACGCGAAATTTCCGCCGGTCAGCCCATTGCCGTGTGGAACACGTCCGTGGCGCAGAAGGCGGAGCTGAGCATCTGCACCCCTGTCGTATGCATGGGAAAAATGCTGCCGACGCGGCTTTCTCTGCAGGCCGAGGCAAAAATCGAGGCAGGAAAGCCTCTCTTCACGATCGACTGAGGCGGGCGCGTTTCACCTCCGTTTCGATTGCGTCTGCGACGTCGCCGGGATCTTCGTGTTCCCAGAAGCGCAGAGCCGTCCACCCTGCGTCAGCCAGCCGCTCATTGGCGTCGGCGTCGCGTCTGCGGTTCTTTCCGATTTTTTCCTGCCAGTATTCCGCGTGCGCCTTGGGGGCGGTGAAGTGAGTGGGGCAGCCGTGCCAGAAGCACCCGTCGATGAACACGGCCACCTTGATTCTGGTGAAGACGATGTCCGCTTTTCTGCGGATGGAGGAATCTGGTCGCATATCGACTCTGTAACGCATGCCGCGCATGTGCAGGAGTTGCCGAACGGCCAGCTCCGGCCCCGTGTCACGCGATCGATTTGCCTGCATCGACCTGCGGGTTTGCTCGCTGGACGCCCAGGAGTCCGCTGGCACACAATCTGTCGGCACATAAAGAGTCTATTCTCATAGCGCGGCAGAGGAAAAGGCGGCGTCTGCGGCCAGCTGGCCGCGCAGAAGGGGCAGCAGATAGTTCTCTGCGAGCCACGTAACCGCGGGCACCGCCACTGCGTCACCGAAGCCGAACAAAGCTTGATTGGTGCGGGCTTTGCTCAAATCATAGTTTTCGGCACCCATAAGCCTGGCATACTCCAACGGAGTCATCCACCGGATTTGTATGCGTCCGTCGCCTAGCTTGACCACAGCTTGTTTGGAAGAACCTCCGCGGGCGGTTCTGAGGCATCCTGAAATATCATCGGGACGCATCTCCCACACCGGAATTCCTCCTCTAGTTCTTCGATAGGCGGTGCGGTACTTTGTACCTTTTTCTGATTTAAGAACATCCAATCGTTCGCGTTGAACCGGTGATAGCGAAGCCACGAAGGACTTCCTGCGTTGGTCGCTCCACCACCGGTCGTCGTCTGTGGGAAGGACTTCGACTGAACGATGCAGTCCGTCGATTCGGGGAGCAGGGGGAAGCGGAAGGGGAGCGCGGTGCGTTTGCAAGCTGCTGTCGTCGTAAATCCACTGAAGCCAATCGGGCCGCAACTCAAAATCACGTTCCGGGGAGTCGGCCGGGGGGTCTGCGCGCCGACGAGGAACAGCCTTGGGCGCGACTGGGGCAGGAATCGACGCGCGTCGATGGCAAGCGCGTCGACCGAGTAGCCGAGGCGGTTGAACGCTTTAATCGCGGCTATCAAATCATCGCCGCCGTGCGAGGTTGCAAGCCCGGTGAGGTTCTCAAGAACCGCGATCTGAGGGCGGCCGTCCTCCAGTTCTTCAAGCAAACGGACGAAATGCCAGAACGTTCCCGACTGGTTGCCTGCTAGGCCTGCGCGCCCGCCGGCGAGCGACAGGTCCGTGCACGGCGACGAGGCCCAGGCCAGCGCGGCGTCTCTTGGGAGCTCGTCGGCCGTGATCTTTCCGATGTCCCCTAGGGCGAAGACGTGATCGCCCGCGTCTTCGAACTGGGCTTCGTACATCGCCTTCTTGTCTGGATCGAAGTCATTCGCCCAAGTCACACGGAACCCAGCGGCCTCCAAACCGATGCGCGCCAGGCCGATCCCCGCGAAGAACTCCAAGGCGCCGGGCGTGGCGCTGTCGATTGAGCCCACTCTTTCCATGGACGGGATCGTACCCGGTGGCTCCGACACTTTTGCGGAGCAATCCCGAACGGGGCGGACGCCGCTCGTGTCCGCCCCGTTTCGCCTGTCAGCTTCCTTCACTGGCCAGATCGAGTCTCATTCGCCGACGTCGGCGAGTGACGACGTCGGTCCAAAATCGCCGGAGTCGGCGCCTACTTTCCGGCGTCGACGGCCTGTGCACGCACCGCGCGCTGGGCCGAGTCGACCGACTCGGAAACCAGGCGGACGCACGCGGGGGCGGCGTCCTTGTTGTCCTCCAGCCACCTTTCGCCCAAGGCGACGATGTCGACTCCGAGATCCGTGCGCCCGGCAAGGACGATCGGGAAGGCGTACTCCAACATGTTGCGGGCGATCTCCACCGAATGGTTGTCCCACTGGGCGCGCGCGTCCTCGTAGTAGCGTGCCCCGTAGGGGACGAGCGACTCCGGCGTCGCACGCCGGGAACCGAGCGCGAGATTGCGCTGAACGGTGTTGGATTCGAAGTCTCCCGTGATCTCCTTCCACACCTTCTCGCGGACGGCGGGATCGGGCAGGGCTCCGCGCGCCTGAGCCGAGAAGATCTGACCGTAGGAGGTCGAATCCTTGGCGTACTCCTCGGCGATTTCGGCCTCGCCGATGCGACCCGCGGCGGCCAACGCTATGACGATTCCCCAGCGGACCTCGGCGTCGACCACGTATCCCTCGGGCAAGCTCTCGCCCTCCAGCCATCCGGCGATGCGATCGAGCTGCTCCTCCGTCTTCGCCAGGCGCATGGCGGCCGAAGCCACCTGAAGCTGGTTGTCGGAGCCGGGTTCGGCCCCCTCGAGAATCTCGAAGATGCGCGAGGCGACGGCGTTGTGAAGGGTCTCGCGATTGGCGGGGTCGGAGTAGACGGTCACCGCCGTCGCGAGCTGGCCGAGAATGAAGCGCAAAACGGTGCCGTCCGTTTCGTCGGGCAGCGCCTTAAGGACGATGTTGGCATAGTCGGTGGCGCTCATGAGGCCGTCGCGGCACATATCCCAAGCGGCGAAAACCACGCTGGTCCGCGCCAGGCGATCCTCGAAAGCGTCGAGATGCTCGACGGCGGTGGCCAGCGACTTCTCGTCCAGGCGAATCTTTGCGTACGCCAAATCCTCGTCGTTGACCAAGATTAACGCAGGCCGCTTGGCGCCCGCGAGTTCGGGCACTTCCGTGAGGCCGCCGTCGATGTCCAGCTCGGCGGAGAAGGTGCGGGTGAGCTTCCCGTCGATTACGTCGAAGCCGCCCACGCCGATGCGGTGGGGGCGCAGGGAGGAGCGCCCGTCGGACTCCTGGCGGATCGCGAAGGATTCGACGACGTCGCCCTTCTCGACGATCTCGGGGGAGAGGACGTTGGCGCCCGCCTCTTGGAGCCACACCTTCGTCCAGCGCGAGAGGTCGCGGCCCGACGTCGCCTCCAACTCGGCCAAAAGATCGGCCAGCGTGGCGTTGCCCCACGCGTACTTGGCGATGTAGGAGCGCACCCCGGCGAGGAACTCCTCCAGCCCCACCCACGCCACGAGCTGCTTGAGCACGGAGGCGCCCTTGCCGTAGGTGATCTGATCGAAGTTGACCAGCACGTCCTCGATGTCGCGGATGTCGGCTGCCACAGGGTGCGTGGAGGGGAGGAGGTCCTGCTGAATGGCCCCCGACTTCTCCGAGGCCAGGAAGGTCACCCAGGCGTCCTTCCACCGCGTGTTCTTCACTGCGGCCAGGTGGCTCATGAACTCGGCGAAGGACTCGTTGAGCCACAGATCGTCCCACCACTTCATCGTCACCAGGTCGCCGAACCACATGTGCGCCTGCTCGTGGAGGATTGTGATGACCCGGCGGTCGATGAGCGCGCCGGTCGGCTTCGTGCGGAAGATGTAGGACTCGACCAACGTCACGTTGCCGGGATGCTCCATCGCGCCCGCGTTGTACTCCGGGCAGAAGATCTGATCGTACTTGCGGAACGGGTAGGGGAACCCGTAGTTGGCCTCGTAGAATTCGAAGCCCTGCTTCGTGACTTCGTAGATCTCATCGGCGTCGACGTACTCGATGAGCGACTTGCGTGCCCAAATGCCCAGAGGGATCTCGCGGCCGTCCACCGAATGATAGACGTCGCCTTTCACGCTCGCGTAGGGGCCGGCGATGATCGATACGAGGTAGGTGGATATGCGCTCGGTGGGCGTGAACGGCCAGGTGAAAATGCCTTCGCGTGTGGCAACCGGCTCGGGCGAAGGGGAATTGGACAACACGGTCCAAGAATCGGGCGCGTCGACCGTCAAAGAGAAATCCGCTTTGAGGTCAGGCTGCTCGAAGCAGGCGAAGACGCGCCTGGCGTCGGCCACCTCGAATTGCGAGTAAAGGTAAACCTCGCCGTCGGCCGGATCGACGTAGCGGTGCAGGCCCTCGCCGGTGCGCGAATAGTTCATCGTCGCCTCTATGCGAACGGTGTTGTTCGGCGCGAGGTCATCGAGCGGGAGGCGGGAGTCGGCAAAGGCGTTGACGTCGAGCACGTTCCCGTTGAGAACTGCCTTGTTCACTGATTCGGCCACGATGTCGAGGAACGTCGAAGCCCCCGCTTCCGCAGTGAAGTCGATTTCTGTGATCGAGACGAAGGTCGTTTCCGACCCCGTCGCCAAATCGAGGTAGATGCGATACGAGTCCGTCTGGATCTGGCTAGAGCGCTTTGCTGCTTCGTCGCGGGTGAGGTTGGTCCCTGGCATGAATGTCCTTTCGAGTAGTCAGTGTGATCGAACGGTCGGTCCGACGCCAAGTTAGTCGGTCCGACGCCGAGTCTCGGGCAGGTTGTCCGTTACAAGGGTACGCGTTTTGTGCGAAGAGAAAAGCGGGGTATCGCGCACTTGGCGCGCGGGCCCCGCTTTCCCCGTCGTTCTTCTCCTCGTCGGCTTCGCCTACTCCTTCGGCTCGGCGCCTGCTTCTTTGACCTGCCGCCAGTTGCTTCGGCCCGGCGCCTATCTCTTCGACCCGGCGTCGGGCTTGCCGCTCGCCGCGGACATTTCGTTGGGGACGACCTTGAGATCGAAGGACGTCACGACCTCGCCCGTCGAGATCTGCACGAGGCGGATCTTCTTCGAGGCAGGCTCCGAAACGTAGGCATAGTCCCCGATCGCCGTGACGTTCGGGCCGGGCTCTTGCCAATCGTCTTTCTCGCGCCATTCCTTGATGACCTTGACCTTCTTCTTTGCCTCGCCGGAAGCCGGATCGAGAATGGCAAGATTCCCGTCGTAGGTGAGGGCCAAGCCCTCGCCGCCCGGGCCGCGCGCGAAAGAGCGGAACCAGTAGGGCGATCCGAGGTCGACCTTCTTCACCGTGCCGTTCGCCGTGTCGATGACTCCCGCCGACGTCGGCCTTTCGGTCACGCCTTCCGCGCCTTCGGCCGGCTTGACCGTCTTGTAGTCGGCGAGCACATAGGGCGAGGCGGGGGAGCCGAATTGGTTGTCGGATCGCTGGTAGGTAGGCCTCGGGGACGGGGACCTTGTGGAAGGCCCCGTCCCGGTAGACGACCGGGCCGTTTGTGCAGCCGAAGGAGACGACGTCGCCGTTCGCATTGGACTGGGCCGCCGCCTCCCCGTGGACTCCCGGGCAATCCGTTGTTTCCGCCACGACCTTGCCGCTCGGATCGACCTCCTGGATCGTGTGACGCTCCTTCTCGGTTCCCTTCGTTGTCAGCATGTTGCCGTTGGACAGCGGCACGGCGACCCCGTGGTGGGCGTCCCCTCCTTTGAACGCCTTGATTTCCGAAGGGTCGAGCTTCCCATCCTTGAGGGCGTCTGCTGCAAACGTCTGGACTGTGCCGTCGCCGTCGGAGAACAGGGACGTGCGCCCGGCGTGGTTGACGACGTGCCCGGCTTTGGGCGCTTTGATTCGCGCGGACGTGAGCCTGGGGGAGTCGACGTAGTAGTGGTAGTGGTCCTCGTGTCGCTCCGCAATGAGGCCGACGTCGAGGAACCGGAAGACGTCGCCGTCTGAGACGACGACGTGGCGGCCGTCGCCCGCGGGGTTCAGACGCAGGAAGCCGCCCTTTTTGACGTCCGCCAGAACCTTGCCCGTTGCGCCGTCGAGGGTGAGAAGCCCGCCGTCGTAGGAGACGACAAGGCGCGGCTTGAGCGAAGAGACTTCCTTGCGTTGCGCTTTTTCGCCGCTGCTGTTGCCTTCCTTGCCGTCGTTCGTGCCCGCGGCTGTCGATTGAGATCCGGCCTCGCCCGGCGAATTGGAGCATCCCGTCAGCGCGAGAGTGGCGACCGCGACGAGGGAGGCAAGCGTTCGTATAGGCGAATGTGTCATGTCGATAACAATAATGAAAATCATTATCAAGTTCAATGTGGGCCCCGGCGCGCGTTGGCTGTGCTCACGAAACACGCACGCGGTCAGCGGATGCGCACACGGTCAACGGACGCGCACTCACCGGAGGCAGGCGCGCCATCAGAGGCGGTCGCTCCTACCAGATGCGCACGCGTTCCTCGGGCGGCAGGTAGAGGCCGTCGCCGGGGTGGAGGCCGAAGGCTTCGGCGAAGGCGTCGATGTTCTTAACCACCCCGTTGGTGCGGAATTCCTGAGGCGAATGGGGGTCGGTGGCCAGTTGCGTCTCCGCCCTTTCCACCCGGCTCTTGGATCGCCACGCCCGCGCCCAGGAGAGGAAGAATCGCTGAGCGGCCGTGTGTCCGTCGATGACGTCGGCGTCGTCGAGGGTTTTTCCTTCGCGTTCGAGGGCGATTTCGTAGGCTTTGAGGGCGATGGACAGGCCTCCGAGGTCGCCGATGTTTTCGCCCAGGGTCAGGCGCCCGTTGACGTGCGCCCCGTTGGGGCCGAGCTCGGCCGGGATGTAGGCGTCATACTGGGCGACCAGAGCGCGAGTTCGTTCTTCGAAGGCGGCGCGGTCGGCGTCGGTCCACCAATTGCGGATGGCGCCGTCGGCGTCGAACCTCGATCCTCGATCGTCGAATCCGTGGCCGATCTCGTGGCCGATGACCGCCCCGATCGCGCCGTAGTTCAAAGCGGCGTCGCGGTCGGGATCGAAGAAGGGGAATTGGAGGATGGCGGCTGGGAAGACGATCTCGTTCCACACGGGGTAGTAGTAGGCGTTGACGGTCTGCGGAAACATCAGCCATTCGGAGCGGTCCATCGGCCTGCCAAGCTTGGTGAAGTCCCTTGCGTTCTCCCACCTGTTTGCGGCGCGAATGTTGTCGACGAGGTCGTCGCCGACCTCTAGCTCCGAGTAATCCCGCCACTCGTCGGGGTATCCGATCTTGAGCGAGAAAGCGTCCACTTTCGCCAGGGCTCTGGCTTTGGTCTCTTCGCCCATCCAGTCGAGTGCGGAGATCGATCGGCGGTAGGCCTCCAGCAGGTCGCCGACCAGCTGGAGCATCTTTTTCTTGTGTTCGGGCGGGAAATGCCGGGCGACGTACTCTCTTCCCAGGGCCTCGCCGAGCGCGTCCTCGACGACGGCGACCCCGCGCTTCCACCGCTCGCGCTGCTCGGTGGACCCCGCCAGCACCCTGCCGTAGAAGTCGAAGTTCGCGCGATCGATCTCCTCGGTGAGGAACGTGGCCCTCGCACGGAGAACGCGCCAGCGAGTGTAAGCCTTGAGGTCGGCGAGGTCGGTGCGCGCCCATATCGCCGCCGACGTTGTGAGCGTGCGCGGGGTTGAGACAAGCAAGGAGTCGATCGTCTCCATGGGGGCGCCCGCGGCCCTCAGCGCCTTCTCCCATGCGAAGCCGGGCGCCGATTCGACGAAGTCGGGCCATGCGAAGGGATTGTTGTATTTCTCGGGATCGCGCCGCTCGACGAGCGTCATGTGCGTCGAGGCGAATTCCGCTTCCAGGCGCAACGCGGCGGCGGCGTCCGACGCGGCGGAAGCGGCTGGGCGGATCCCGCTGAGCTCCAGGAGGCTCGGAACGAAATCTGTGTACTTGGCGAGGGTTTCGGCATGCTGTTCCTCGCGGTAGTAGGCCTCGTCGGGGAGGCCGAGGCCGGACTGCCCCAGGAATGTCACGTACCGGCTGGGGTCGTTGATGTCGGTGCCGACGCCTACGGAGAAGAACGATGCAACGCCGGTGGCCATGAGCGAGCCGACGGCTTCGGCGAGTTCGTCGTGGCTCGAGGCAGCCTCGACGAGCTCAAGGTCTTTGCCCAACGGAGCCACGCCCAGCCGGTTGAGCGTGTCCGTGTCCATCCAGGAAGAGAAGAGGTCGGATATCTTCTTGGCGTCCCCTTCCTGCTCGCCTGACGCGAGGTCCTCGATGATTGCCCGCACATTCGCTTCCGATTCGAGCCGAAGCTTGACGAAGGAGCCGTAGGATGCGAGGTCGGCAGGTATCTCCTTGTCTCGTATCCACGTGCCGTTCACCGCGCGGAACAGGTCGTCTTGCATTCGGACAGCGGGGTCCGCGCCGTCGAGGACGCGGGCGAGGGTTTCGTTGGACATGAGAGTAGTGTCCCAGAGCCCGTCTGCCCAGGCGAATTCGCCGCGCGGACATTGCGCAATGCGCGCGGTGTTTTCCACTAAATTGTCATGCGCAGTGTTCCGCTAAGTTGTCACGCGCACGGCGTCTGCCTTCAAGGTGGGGCGCAGCGCCCGCCGCCTGGGCCGGGTTGCAGCGCTTACCAGATGCGCACGCGTTCCTCGGGCGGCAGGTAGAGGGTGTCGCCGGGTTGGAGGCCGAAGGCTTCGGCGAAGGCGTCGATGTTCTTAACCACCCCGTTGGCGCGAAACTCGCTCGGCGGATGCTCGTCCGTCGCCACGGTCGTTTCGAGGAACTCTCGCCTCATTTTCTCCCGCCAGGACCGGGCGTAGGAGAGGAAGAAGCGCTGGGCGGCCGTGTGTCCGTCGAGGACCTCGGCGTCGTCGAGGGTTTTTCCTTCGCGTTCGAGTGCGATTTCGTAGGCTTTGAGGGCGATGGACAGGCCGCCGAGGTCGCCGATGTTTTCGCCCAGGGTAAGGCGTCCGTTGACGTGCGGTCCGTCGGAGCCGAGCTCGGCCGGGATGTAGGCGTCGTATTGGGCGACGAGCGCGCCGGTGCGTTCTTCGAAGGCGGCGCGGTCGGCGTCGGTCCACCAGTTGCTCATCCGCCCGTCGGCGTCGAATTTTGAACCCTGGTCGTCGAATCCGTGGCCGATCTCGTGGCCGATGACCGCTCCGATCGCGCCGTAGTTGAGGGCCGCGTCGCGTTCGGGGTCGAAGAAGGGGAATTGGAGGATGGCGGCTGGGAAGACGATCTCGTTCCACACGGGGTAGTAGTAGGCGTTGACGGTCTGCGGAGTCATGCGCCATTCGGAGCGGTCCATCGGCTTGCCGAGTTTGGCGAAGTCGAAGGCCGTGTTGAATCGCTCGGAGGCGCGCACGTTCTCCACGAGATCCTCGCCGACGGCGAGGCCCGAGTAATCCCGCCACTCGTCGGGGTATCCGATCTTGGCGACGAACGAGGAGACCTTCTCCAGCGCGCGGACCTTGGTTTCTTCGCCCATCCAGTCGAGGGTGGAGATCGATCGGCGGTAAGCCTCCAGCAGGTCGCCGACCAACTCGAGCATCTTTTCCTTGTGTTCGGGAGGGAAATGCCGGGCGACGTACTCTCTTCCCAGGGCCTCGCCGAGCGCGTCCTCGACGACGGCGACCCCGCGCTTCCACCGCTCGCGCTGCTGTGCGGTTCCGCGCAGCACTCTGCCGTAGAAGTCGAAGTTCGCGCGATCGATCTCCTCGGTGAGCAGGCTCGCCCGCGAGCGCAAAATACACCAGCGCGTGTAAGCCTTGAGGTCCTCGAGCGGGGTTTCTGCCCACAGGCGCGCGGCTTCGCGCAAAGCGTGCGGCTGCATGACGATCACGTCGGAGGAGCCGTCCAACGGCATCTTGGCACCCGCCAACGCGGCGTTCCAGGCGAATCCAGGCGCGGAATCGACGAAATTGGCCCAGGTGAACGGATTGTTGAGTTTGTCGGCGTCGCGCGCGTCGACGACGTTCATGTGGGCGGAGGCGATCGCGGTTTCCAAGCGAAGGACGACGTCGGCCTGGGCTCGCGCCGCCTCCTCGCTCAGGCCGTAGCCGAGGGCTAGGAGCTTCGGCACGAAATCCGAGTACTTGGCCAAGGTTTCGGCATGCTGTTCCTCGCGGTAGTACGCCTCGTCGGGAAGGCCGAGGCCGGATTGTTCGAAGAAGGCGACGTATCTGTCGGGGTCCGCCAGATCGGCGTCGATGTCCCAGTTGAAGAAGGTTGGCACTCCCGCGGCCCGGAGTTCGCCGACGACGTGCGCGAGGCCCTCGCGGTCCGTTGCGGCCTCGACCGGGGCGAGGTCGGCCCGCAAAGGAGCGGTTCCCTTGGCGTTCAGAGCGTCGACGTTCATCCACGAGGAGAAGAGGGCCCCGATTTTGTGTGCGTCTTTGTGCGTTTCGCCGCTTTGCTTGGCATTTTCATTCGTCTGAACGGCGCCGTCGCGCTGGGCGTGCGTGCCCGGATGCGCGTCGGTTTCTTCAGTCTTCGCGAGGTCCTCGATGATCTCCCTCACGTGCTTTTCCGCTTGAAGGACCAGTTCGACGAAGCTGCCAATCCACGGAAGGTCTTCGGGAATCTCGGTCGTTTCCATCCATCCGCCGTTGACGGCGCGAAAGAGGTCGTCTTGAACTCGCGTCTTCGGATCGTTGCCGTCAAATATCGGTGTTCGCTCACTGCATGCCATGGGGCAATCCTAGCTGCTGGTCCCAATCCTAGCTGCTGGCCCGCGGGCGCGTATTTTCAGCGTCTGCCGGGCTTCGGTGAAGCCGGCGCGGACCGGCTGAACAGCGGGCGCGTATTCTCGGCTTATCAGTGACCGGTATCATGTTTGCATGCGGATACACATTGCAACGGACCATGCGGGGTTCGAACTGAAAGAATACATTGCGGGCAAGCTCCGCGAGGGGGGCCACGAGGTGATCGACCACGGCGCCCATTCATATGATCCGATGGATGATTACCCGCCCATGTGCATCGCCTGCGGCGAGGCCGTGGTGGCCGACCCCGGCAGCCTGGGGATCGTCATCGGAGGCTCTGGAAACGGCGAGCAGATAGCGGCGAACAAGGTCAGGGGAGTGCGGGCGGCCCTCGCGTGGAACCTTGAGACCGCGAGGCTCGGGCGGGAGCACAACGACGCGAACGTCGTCGCGATAGGCGCGCGCCAGCACGGCCACGAGGAGGCGCTTTCGTTCGTCGAGCTGTTCATCGGCACGCCCTTCAGCGGAGACGAACGGCATCAGCGGCGCATCGACCTCGTAGCGCAGTACGAGTCCTCGGAGCGCTGACGGGTTTCAAAGAGCGCCGGCGGTCCTCAGATCCAGATCGCCGGATCGATGTAGAAGGCGTCTTCCCGCTTTCTGCTGCGGGACGTGGCGGGAACGCCGACGGCCGTCGAATCGTCCGGCACGTCTTTGATGACAACGGCATTGGCTCCGACGTGGGAGCCGTTGCCCACGGTCACCGGACCCAGTATTTTGGCCCCGGCGCCGATGACGACGCCGTCGCCCAACGTCGGGTGCCGCTTCTTGTCCACGAGTGCCGTCCCGCCCAGGGTCACGCCGTGGTAGAGCATGCAGTCGTCTCCCACCTCGGCAGTTTCGCCGATGACGACGCCCATTCCGTGGTCGATGAAAAAGCGCCGCCCGATGGTCGCGCCGGGGTGAATTTCGATCCCGGTCAACGCGCGCACCGCCTGCGAGACGAGCCGGGCCGGCACGCGGAGCTTTGGCGATTTCTTCCACATGGCGTGGGCGAGGCGGTGGCCCCAAATCGCGTGAATTCCAGGGTAGGAGAGCACCACCTCGACGTTCGATTTCGCGGCGGGGTCGTGTTCGCGGACGGCCTGAATGTCTTCGCGGGCGGTTTGGAGGAAGCGGGGCAGGCGCATCGAGCTGGTCCTTTCTTGTGAGGGCCCGCGTTTGCAGGCGGACGGTCTCCTGTGAGGGCGTGGGCGGCGCCTCAGCGCCGCCCACGTTGTTCGTCAATCGACCAAGCCCTCGAAGAGCGCCGTCGAAACATAGCGCTCACCGAAGTCAGGGATGATAACGACGATCGTCTTGCCCGCGGCCTCGGGCCGCTTGGCGATCTCGACGGCGGCGGCGAGGGCCGCGCCGGAGGAAATGCCCACGAGCAGGCCCTCGTCGGTGGTGGCCCGCCGCGCCTGCGCGATGGCCTCGTCGGAGGAGACCGTGACAACCTCGTCGTAAAGGTCGGTGTCGAGGACGTCGGGGATGAAGTTCGCTCCGAGCCCTTGGATCTTGTGGGGGCCGGCCTTGCCGCCCGAAAGGAGCGGGGATTCGGCGGGTTCGACGGCGATGAGCTTGATCTGCGGGTTGTGGCGGCGCAGCGCGCGGCCGGCGCCCGTGATTGTGCCTCCCGTGCCGATGCCGGAGACGAGGTAGTCGACTTTGCCGTCGGTGTCTTCCCAGATCTCTTCGCCGGTCGTTTTCTCGTGGACGGCGGGGTTCGCCTCGTTCGCGAACTGCGAGGCGAGAATGGCGCCGTCCGTCGAGGCTACGATCTCCTTCGCTTTGTCGACGGCCCCGCGCATTCCCAGCGCGGGCTCGGTCAGAACGAGCTCCGCCCCGAAGGCGCGCAGCAGCGCGCGCCGCTCTTTGGACATCGAGGAGGGCATCGTGAGAATGACCTTGTATCCGCGGGCGGCTCCAACCCAGGCGAGACCGATTCCCGTGTTGCCGGAGGTTCCCTCGACGATCGTCCCTCCCTCGGGGAGCTTGCCCGCGGCGACTGCGGCGTCGATGATGGCGACCGCGATGCGGTCCTTCACCGAATTCGCGGGATTGTAGAATTCGAGCTTCGCGAGGACGGTCGCATCGGCGCCGTCGGCGAGCCTGTTGATGCGGACGAGGGGCGTGCGGCCAACGAGTTCCGTTGCGTTGGAGTAGATTTTCGACATGTTTTTCCTTGGGTTCGACGTGAATGGATGAAAAATGCGCTGTTTCGTCGGGAGCGCAGTGTGCGTGGGCAGTAGCCGCCCACAAACCGTCGTGAGCGCCGAGAGCGTGCGCGTCAGCGCACCTATAAAGCTCGACGCCCTATAGACACATACAGCACATGCACGGAACCGAGGTGGGAGCGATGGTGAAGATCATGGCCTCGTCCTTTCCGTCATGTCGTTTACTCGCGTTACTTTTTCACACCGAGGGCGCAATGTCCAGTCGATTCGCCGCAGTGCGGCGTTTGTCTCGGTCCAGCGGATCCGCGTCTGTATGCGGTTGAGCTCCCCTTGGCGATCGGCTTGCGCGGCGGGACGTCCGTCTCTCGGCGCGGCGCGGGCCATCGTCTCTCGGCGGGCCAGCCTTTCGCTCAGCCGTTTCCCTCAGCGTTTCGCCGAGCCGTTGCGGATCGCGCCCGCCGGCGCCTCGACGGTCCTCGTCCCCTCCGGTTCGGGTCGAATGCTTCCCGATGACAGCCGGGCGAAAAGGCTGGCGACGGCGTCGGCGTCGGGGTGGGCGACGACGACGCGGACCCCGCCCGCCTCGTACTCAGGCTCGACGCTCGCGCCGATTCCGGCCAGCTCGGAGAGGTAGCGGCCGGCGTCGGCGTGGGGGAGGGCCGCGGACCACGCGGGCATGCGATCGCGGACGACGACGGGCGCGCCTTCGAGGCATTCGCGCACGGAATCGGAGTAGGCGCGCACCAAGCCGCCCGTGCCGAGCAGGGTTCCGCCGAAATATCGCGTGACGACTGCTACGACGTCGACTAGTCTCGAACCGGCGAGCACGTCAAGCATCGGACGCCCGGCCGTTCCCGAGGGTTCGCCGTCGTCCGAAGAATGGGAGACCGGCTGGGCGTCGCCGGCCGAGACGACGAAGGCGGCGCAGTGGTGGCGGGCATCGGGCATGGCTGCTTTCCTCTCGTTCACGACCTCGCGGGCTTCGGCGGGCGTGGAGACCCTGGCGACGAGGGTGAGAAAACGGGATTTCTTCACCTCGATCTCATGAGAGAGCCGTGCGGACGGAGTAAGGAGGAATTCGCTCACGATTCCATTGTCCGCCCTGAAGGATGGTCAGCCTTGAAGCCGCTGCGGGCGCTGCCTGCCGCAGCGGGCGGCGACCGCGCCCGTTTTCCGTTCGCGCCGCGGGGCCTGGCCGTATAAGCTCGCTCGGGCGGCGTTTCGCCGCTGGAGGGCGCGGATGTGAGCAAATCCTCCTCGTGGAGGCTGGAGAGGCCTTTGGACAGATGGCGTCGGCTGCGCTTCGTGGAGTAACATATCCATTCGTGCGTGTTGGGCACACCGCCCGCTCGCGACAGACCACGTGCCGCACGAGGCGGCCATTAAGAGAGAGGAGCGGTGCACATGGCAGTTCCCAAGCGCAAGATGTCCCGCAGCAACACTCGCTCTCGCCGTTCCCAGTGGAAGGCTGAGCTCACGGAGCTTCAGTCGGTCCGCGTGCGGGGCCGTGAGGTGCGCATTCCCCGTAGGCTCGCCCGGGCTTACAAGGACGGTCTGCTGTCGGAGGACTGACGCGGAAGAACTTAGGAAGAAGGCTCGCCTCGGCGGGCCTTCTTTCATGCGCAGTAAGTTTCGGATTTTTGGTTATGTCGACTATTTCGGTGATTTTCATTCCGCGCCGCGTGGGAAAACGATAGGGTTGCGTTGTCAATGCAGCGAAAGGGATTCGAGCAATGGTTGAACTGACGCACGTTACTCGTTTTGCACGATTGATGGCGACGTCCGTGAGAAAATCGGTGAGTCGAGTCGATTTCCCCGAACGAGAAGAGATCGCGGGAGAGGCCGAAGCCGCATATTTGCCTGACAAGGCGCCCGAAAGCCTTGAGGATTTCTTGAAATCCGGCGTGGACGAAGCCGAGAATGCGCAAGACGAGCTCGAAGGATTGCGAAGCGGTCGCGAAGGATTGCGAGGCGAAAGCGCTTACGCCACGCCGAGCCAGCTGCGCGCGCTGTGTTTCGCGCCGTCGGTCAAGGCGCTCAGCGCGCCTGAAATTCCCGTTCCCATGGCTGGGCTCGTCGTGGCCGAATCGTCGTGGACGCTTGCGGCGCCGATTCTCCTCGGCGGCAAGGTGGAGGTCGGCGCCACCGTCGCTTCGATCCGCCGCAGCGAGCGGGGCACCGAGGTGACGGTTCGAGGGGTGGTCTTCGACGACGGCGGGCTCGTCTATGCCGAAGAGACCCTCTACATCGCGAAAAAACTCACGGGAGAGCCGCGCGAGTGGGGCGAACGGCTGCCTTTCGGAGGCTTCGACCTGAGGCGCCGACGCGGAGTCAACTCTTTGGGCCGCCTCGACGTCGGCAATCGGCCCGCCGTCGCGGAGCGGGAATTCACCGTGGCGGATTCCCGACTGTGGGCGCGCTACACGGGCGACGTCAACCCTATCCACATGTCGAGCGCTGCGGCGAAGGTTTTCGGCTTCCGTCGTGCGATTCTCCACGGAGCCGCGGTCGAGGCGTGGGCGATGAACCGGCTGGGCCTAGACGGGACGGCGCGGTGCTGGGGCCAAGCGAAGTTCCGCGCGCCCGCGCTCCTCCCCGCGCGCTTGGAGCTGATCGACATGGGGCGCGCCTCCTCCGATTCGCGCGATTTCGCCGTTCTCGACGGCAAAAGCGGCCGCGACCTCGTCCATTTGTCATACGGCGGCGTCGGCCTGGAACGGTACTGCAAGGAGGGCGATCGCCCGTCCGGCCGGATCGTTCTGCCTCGGCAAAACGGGCGCACAAGTTCGAGCGTCCTCGCTCGGGGAATGGCGCTGGCTGCGGCCACCGCCGACCCGCGCCTGGCCGAGAGGGTAAAAAGCGCCGAGCCGTGGCGCGAAGGCTATCGCGCCGCGATGACGGACCTCAGCAGGGTCGACGCCCCTTCTCGCGGGAGCGAGGCGGCCCGAGCCGGCCTCGCCTGGCTGACGAAGAGCCTGCATTTCACCGACGGGCGCAGAATAGGCGAGGCCCGCGCCGTCGAAGTCCGCGGCGGCTCCTGGAAGGTGAGCGGGAGCCGAGAGCCTCGACGCGAGCTGTCCCTGGAACTCGACGGACGCGATTACAGGGGGCAAAGTCTCCTGGCCTTGCTGGATGCCTGGCGCCGCCGCGGATTCATACGTCGCAGCGCGTATGACGCTCTGGCCGAGGTCATCGACGATCCGGGGATCCTTGACCTCGAGGGATGGACGTTCGCGTGCCTGGGAGCGTCCGCCGCGCTTTCTCCTGCGCCTTCGCTTCTGGCGTGGGGCGCCGACGTCGCCGCGCCCGTCCGCGCGGGCCAGGAGAAGAACTCCGCGCTCATCGACGCGGCGAAGTCCGGGGCGGGAACCCTCATTCTTCCTCCCGCCCCGCTTGACGTCGTCCGCGCACCGGAGGCCGTCGCGGGATGGATCGCCGCTCTGGACGGGCGCATCGCGATAGTCGACACCCTGTACGCCCCCGGGGCGAAGTTCCTCTTGGCGGAGGCCGGCGCCGACGTCGTCGAGAGCCTTGTCACGCGTGCCCGCCCCGACACCGCGCTCGCCTGGTATGGAAGCCCCACGGACGCCTACGTGCTGTCGGAGCCTCCGAAGGCGCATTTTGGACGGGGCCCGGCCGCCTCGGCGCTGGCGGCCTACGCGAAGGCACGGGGCCTCGGCCCCTCGCGCGTCGACGGCGTCTATCCCGGATACATCGCGGTTCAAGGCCCCAATTACGCCGCCGCGAAGCGGATCGGCAGATGGCGGGCAACCGTCGAACGCGAAGCGGGCCGGACGGTCTCCTACAACGTCGGCCCGCTGTCGACGACCCGCTCCGTCCTTGTCTCGCGGCCTTTGCGGGCGGCCTACGGCGGCCTTCGACGCCTGGGAATAGAACCCCTGCCCGCCGCTGCCTCGGCCGAGCTCATGGCTGCGCTCCTCGCTTGGGACCTCAAGAATCCGCGAGCCGCCGCCGAATCTGATACCTTCCTCACGGACAAGGCAATCGACTGCGGCCTGTTCTCCTGCCCGTATGAGCCAAACGGCCTCATGGCCTTCGCCGTCGCGCTCGGCGCGGACAAGGCGCTCAAACGGGCCTGGGTGCCAAAGCGGGGTTAGGCGTTCAAGCGGGCGGCAGACGCCCGCCCGAGTTCGCTTCACACGGCCGCGGCCTGCGCCAGCTCCCTTCTGATGGCGTTCACCGACGTGGCCCTCCTCCTCTTGACGCCCACAATCGAGAGTCCGAAAGCCACTGCGGCCCACGCGCCGAGGATGACCGCCGCCGCCGAGGCAGATGAGGGTCCGCCCGTGATCAGCCCATGAAGGGCCGAAGCCGCCCTCGGCAGAGGCGTCGATCCATTGACCGCGCCGAAGAACCCGGTGTGGCTCGCGGAGGGGAGGACGATGTCGAGGCTGAGGATTTGCACCGCCAAAAGGGTCAATGAGGCGGTGACCCCGCCGCGGCGGGCGAAGACGGCCATAAGCGCGTCATTGACGATCGTGAAGGTGACCGACGCGAACAGCATCATGGCGAACGCCCCTGGTTTGTCGGCGACGTCGACGTCCCACGCCCACATAGCCGCGGCCGTCGCGACGCATTGGCCCAGAGACATGATCAGGGACGGCTTCAGCGACTCCCATGCCAGCCGGAGCGGCGTGGCCGCCTCGAATATGCGGTCCCGCTTCATCTTGCCCAGGGCGAGCACGGACATGAGCGACCCGATCCACAGGGCCGCGGCGATCGCCCCTGGGGCGAGCGAGGCGGTCGTCGAAACGTCGCCGCCGGACGAGGCGACGCCGACGGGGCTGGAAAGCGCGCGGGCGTGAGCCGCGGGGTTCGGATCGGCGGGGATGCGCGAGTATGCGTCGCTCAGGCCGCTGTGCAGAGAATTCGCCCCATTGTTCAATTGCTGGGCGCCGCTGCTGAGCCGGGCGGCGCCTTGGCCGAGCTGATCGGCTCCTCCGGCTGCCGTGGCGGCGTTCTTGTTGACGGCAGACGCGCCCTCGGCGACTTTGCCCGCTCCCTGGTTCAAAGTCGAAGAATTGCCCGAGAGAGCCGCCAGGCCTCCGGCCAGATTCTTGTTCCCCTCGGCGACCTGGTTCGCGCCCGCGACGAGGCTGTTCCCATTGGCGCCGGCCAGGTTCGTGCCCATCGCCCCCGCGACTTGGTCGAGGCCCTGTGAAACCGACTGCGCCCCCTGCGCGAGCTGGCTGACCGAAGCCTTGAGCCCGTTGAGTTGCCGAATCATTCCGAGGGAGCCGGAGCCTCCCGTCCCGATGCGCGAGGAGACGGAAGCGGCAGCCTGCTTGACCTGGAGCGTGGCCTGCTCGGCTGCGGCGCACGCCTGCGCGTTCCCGGCGCCGCACGCCCTGATGAGGGCGACCGTTCGATCGGCCCCTGACGAAACGGAGCCCATCGTCGAGGAAAGCTGAGTCAAATTTCCTTCGATCTGCGTCAGCGAGGACAGATCGACGTTTTGCACGAAGGAATTGAGCCTCTGGAGCCCGCCAGAGACCTGCGCCGCGCCGCCGACGAGGCTCCGCGGGCCGTTCCCGGCGATTGCGGCGTACATCTGGTTCACGCCGGCCGTGTACCGAGAGACGTTCGCGCTCAGGGTCTGAGAGCCGGCCGACAGCTGTTGGGCGCCCGCGGCGGCCTGGTCGACCTTCGAGGTGTAGGTCGAAACGCCTCCGGCGAGGTTTGAGGCGCCCGACGACAATTCGCCGGCTCCTCCCTGGAGAGTGTGGAGGCCGGAGGCGAGCTTTCCCGTGCCGTCGGCGAGCTCCTGGCTGCCTTGGGCGGCGTTGTGCTGCCCGTCGGCGAGCTTTTTCGCGCTGTCGGCCGCCTTGCCTATGCCGGATTTCATCGCGTTGGTCGCCTTGAGACTCCCGTCGATGTAGGCGACCGTCAGGCTCGTGCCCAAGTCCTTCGCCGCGGCTTCCGTGACCGCCGTCGAAATCCTTTTCGTCACCGGGTTGCTGCCCGACGACTCGATCGAGACCCGGGGGACGCCCGTGCGCCCTTTCTCAAGAACCGCCGCGGCCTGCCGCGAGAAGTCCTTGGGTATCGTGACCACGGCTTCGTATTTTCCACTTTTCAGGCCGTCCCGCGCGGTCTCCAGGCTGACGACGTCCCAGGCGATGCGGCGCGCATGGGAGGATTTCGACGCCGCGTCCTTCGTGAGGCTCGCGATCATCTGGCGTCCCGCGGGCAGGGTTTTGCCCGAGCTGAGTTTGGCGGGCTCGTCGAGGTTGACGACGGCGGCCTTGGCAGGATTGTCGCCGTCGACGGTCGAGGACGTGCTCGCCAAGGCGAGGAGGCCGATAACCGCCGGGAGGATGAGGACGAGGCTGAAGAACAGGGAGCGTGCTTTTTTCACGGTTTTCTCCTTATCGGATCGCAGCGCCGACGCGGTTAGACGGAGAGGCGTCCACGCGGTTTGACGGAGGGAGGATCGTAGCTTGCGCGGAAACGCAAAGATCGGGAGGGACAGTCATGGACGCCGGCCCCGTTGCCAGGACGGTCCGCCCCTGGTTGAGCAGTTGGCGGACGCGCTCCCAGCGGCGTTTGCCAGGATCGTCGACCACCACGACCGAGGCTCTGGCCGAGACCGGACCGTCCCAGCTGCGCAGGGCGGTGGTCATGCCCTGGACTTGCGAGCGCCCGTCGGGCAGCGTGTGGGAGCCGATAACCGCGATTCCCGCGTCCGGCAGCAGCCTTCCCTCGACGACGGCGGAAAGAGCCCGCCGCGCCACGGCGTCCTCGCCCCTGACGACGGCCAACTGGCCGGGCCCCGCGGCGAGACTGAAGGAGTCGACGAGCGGCTCGTCGCCGTCCAGAATGGTGAGGCCTTCGAGGCGCACGGCGCTCTCGCCGTGGTCGGCGACCCACGCTTCGTGTTCGAGGGAGCGGGCGAGCCCGTCGCCTTCGACGTCGACCGCGGGAAGGGCGGCGTCCAGCCAGCGCGGAATCCACCACGCCTTCCTGCCCAAAAGAGCCATGATCGCGGGAATGAAGGTCATTCGGACGAGGAACGCGTCGGCGGCTATCCCCGCCGTCAGGGCGATGGCGATCGGCTTGATCTCGACGGAGCCGTGCGGGATGAACGCCGCGAATACCCCCGTCATGATGACAGCCGCGGCCGTCACCACTTTCGCCGATCCCACGAAGCCCTCTCGGGTGGCAAGGCCGGCGTCGCCCGTGCGGATCCACTCCTCGCGCATTCGCGAGACGAGGAACACCTGATAGTCCATCGCGAGCCCGAAGAGGATGCCGATGACCAGGATCGGCATGAAGGATATGACGGGACCGGTTTTCGTGACGTTGAGGGCGTCCGCGAGCCACCCGTAGCCGTAGACGGCTCCGACGGCCCCCATGCCTGCGGCCAGGGACAGAAGGAACCCGAGGGTCGCCGTCAGCGGCACAGCGATCGAACGGAAGACGACCAGGAGGATGGCGAGCGACAGTCCCACGACGACGATCCCGAAAGGAAGAAGGGCCTGGCCGAGTTTGTCCGAAATGTCGATGGCGACCGCCGTCTTGCCCGTCACCATGACGTTGGAGATCCCGTACTGCTTCTCCCAGGAGGGCGCCAGGCCTCTGATCTCTTTGACGAGGTCGGCTGTGGCCTTGCTCGTCTGGCCCCCCGTCGGGATGATCTGGACGAAGGCGAGCGAACCGTCCCGGTTGGGCGTGGCGAGGGCGACTCGCTCCACGCCGTCGAGCTTGCCGATCTTCTCGCTCAAGGTCTTGACCAGACCGATGGGATCCTGGCTCTGCACGATGTCGGCGAGCACCGCGATCGGCGCGTTGTAGCCCTCGCCGTAGGCCTTGGCCACCGCATCGTATGTGTCTCTTTCGACGGTTCCCCGGGCCGCCTGCCCGCTGTCGGGCAGAGCGGTGGCCAGATCCAACGCTGGAACCGCCGCGACTCCCAGAGTCCCCAAGACGACGGCGACGGTTGCGGCCGGACGCCGCGTGACGGCACGCACCCACGCGCGGGCAATCCTGCCGCTGCGCCGTTCCTTGCGAGGCTTCGGCGAGAGTCGGTGGCCCAAAAGCCCGAGAAGCGCGGGAACGGCGGTCACCGCGACGAGGACGGCCACCGCGACCACCGCGGCTGAGGCCGCCCCCATGACCGCCAGGAAATGCAGACCCGTGACAGAGAGGCCGCACAGCGCGACGATGACGGTCCCTCCCGCGAAGACCACGGCCGATCCCGCGGTGGCCGTCGCCCGGCTCGCCGCCGACCTGGGATCGATTCCTTCGGCCAGATACTCGCGTGCCCGCGACATGATGAACAGCGCGTAGTCGATGCCGACGGCCAGTCCAATCATGACGGCGAGCACCGGTGTGACGGAGCTGACCTCCACGAAGGATGCAGCGACGACGATTCCGAGAAGCCCGGTTCCCACCCCGATGATCGCCGAGACGATCGGCGATCCTGCTGCGAGCAGGGAGCCGAAAGTGACAAAAAGGACGATCGCGGCGATGAGCACGCCGACGATCTCCGTTGCCGACAGGGCGATCTCCGTTTTGTGCCCGACGGCGCCGCTGCGTTGGACGGTCAACGAGGCGTCCGCGGCGCGCGCCTGTGCGACGAGCGAATCGAGCTTCGCCGAAATGGCCGCGGCCTTTGGCCCGACGTCGCCTTTGGCGTCCCCGGCGCTCTTGTCCGTCTGAACGGCCGCCAACGCGTGCTTCCCGTCGGAGGAAACGCTGCCGGTCGCGGCGGCGAAGGGGTCGGAGACGTTCGTGACGCCGTCGATCTTCTTCGCCTCGTCCACGAAGGCTTTGATCGTCTCCTTGTGGGACTTGATTGAATCGTCGGAAGAAAAAAGGACGGATTCGCTCACGCCGGAAGCCTGGGGCAGGCGCTCGGACAGAACGTCGACGCCCTCGATCGACTCCAATCCGTCGATCTTGTAGCCGCTGGAGAGGTTGATTCCCGTCTGCGCCACGACGACGCCGAGAAACGCAATGAGGAACAGCCATGCGGCCAGAACGCGTTTGGCGTGGGCGGCGCAGAAGTTCCCGAGCCGGTAGAGCGAAGAAGACATAGGCGATCCCGCAATCTCAATTCATTTATAAATCGAATACGATACAGAAGTGTACTGGAATCTCGGGCCGAGGGACCGCCGTCGCTGTGTGAACGTGGACACTTCGCGCGCGGCGGCTTTGGGCTCGCGAGTCTGTCCCGAAACGGCGCGAGGCGATAAGCTGGACAGAGGCAGGGCTTAGAAAGTTGAGCTTAGAGGGAAATGCTCGGAAGGGGATGCTCTTGTGCGCTGAAAGGCCGCTTCGCAAACGCGAGAATACGCGTGCGCGCCTCATTGAGGCAGCGACCTCCGTTTTCGTCGAGAAAGGATTTGCGGGCGCGAAAATTGACGACGTCGTCCGCGCCGCCGGCTTCACCCGAGGGGCCTTCTATTCAAATTACTCCTCGATGGAAGACCTGCTGGGGGAGGCGGTGATCGCCTACGGGCGCCGCATACTGGCCCGTTTTCGCGAGACCATCGATTCGTCTTGGGACCCTTCCGTCGACGGGCTCATGGAGGTCCTGGAAGCCATGCGCGCCGACGGACGGACGATGTACATCCTCACCTCGGAGCTCAATCTCTACGCGATGCGTCACCCTGAGACGTACAGCAAGTTCGATGACTATCACGTCGGACTGAATCGGGAAGTGTACAAGTTGGTCGAGAGCGTCTTGGCCAAGATCGGCCGCGAACCGACAACGGACATCGACAGGGTGTCGAATGCGCTCGTCTCGGCGTTCCTCGACGGCGTCTCGTACGACTTCATGCGCTGCACGGAATCTGAGGATTCGACGGTTCTGCACTCCCTCATCGAGGCGATCCTGTACGGCATGAGCAGGCCGATCGACGGGTCTGCCGAACCAATTTCGAAGGAGTGAATCCGACGGGGGCGATGAGTCAATCCGATGTAACTGGTTTTCGCGAGCATGTCGCTCGCGGGGGCGATCTCGTGCCCGGCGAGTGGCCTTACCGATTCATGCACGAACGGGCCGTACAGGTCCGTCTCTTATGCCAGAAGCTCAACTGATGAACACACCGCCAGAGCTGAGCCGCTCGTGGAGCTCGCCAAGATAGGCCCGAGCCAGTTCCCGCCGAAGAGGCCCGTTCTGCGTCTTGGCCGTCAAGCAGAGTGACAAACTGGATTGTTAGGGACAGGGCGGGCATGCCAGCGGGATCGAAATCGAATGCGGCGAGGAAATGGAGCGAGTGACGGGAATCGAACCCGCGTAGCCTGCTTGGAAGGCAGGGGCTCTACCATTGAGCTACACTCGCGTGCTCAATGAGGATAGCAGGTTGCGCGGGGCAGCGCCACGCATCGAAGTGCGCCGTGCCGCCGGGGCGGTCTTTTCGCGCATGCGCGGGGCGTTCGCGTCCGCCTCGTCGATCGAAAACTGCAGCGGCCTTTTCGCGCATGCGCCGGGGTTTGGTGCGGGTTCTGCCGCGTCGGCGCGCCTTCGGCTTCGCACGCATGCGCGGCGGCTTCCGTTGCATTAAGATGGGGCGAGTCCGGCAGGGCATCGGGGTATGGCGCAGTTGGTAGCGCGCCCGCTTTGGGAGCGGGAGGCCGTGGGTTCAAGTCCCGCTACCCCGACAGGCGGTTGGGCGACGGCGGTCGCCATTCGTCCTCGTTCTTTTTGCTTACCTTTCTCCCCGGGATCCGCCGGGGATGTTCGACGGCGGCTGATAGCATGCACGCATGGCCGTAGACGTCGAACCTTTCTCGCTTGTCGATCCGAGCGGGTGGGAGGAGTTTGTTCGCTTCATGACGGCGAACGCATTTCCCTTCCACATGAACCCGTCGCCCACCCGCGAGGGCCTTGACTCGCGCAGGGAGGAAGGGGATTTCGACGGCCCTGACAACGAGGTTCTCGCCGCCCGAGTTCAAGGCGAGCTCATCGGCTTCGTCGTCGTCGAAGACCTTGAAAGCATCGCGCCGCTATTCGATATTCGCCTCGCGAACGAAGCGCGCGGAAAGGGGTTGGGAACGGAGACTGTCCGGGAGCTCGTGCGCTATTTGTTCCGCGAGCATCCGAACATCGTGCGGATCGAAGGGCAGACGCGCGAGGACAACGTGGCCATGCGCAAGGCGTTCCTCCGCAGCGGCTTCGTCAAGGAGGCGCACTATCGAAAGGCATGGCCGACGGCGGAAGGGCCGCTGCGCGACGCCGTCGCCTATGGTTTGCTTCGTTCGGATTTCGAAACCGGTCAGACGACGCCGCTCGTGTGGGACGAGCTTTGACGCGCAGCTCCCGCGGGCCTCTGGATTTGCACGCCCTGTCGGTGGCGGGACATTTTTGACGCGTCGGGCCCGCAGGTTTCCAGGGGTGGGAAGGCCGTAGGAACGAGAGGTCTGCGCAGGCTCTGATGCGCGGGGCGGGCTTGTGGAATCGGTTGAATAACTCGGCGCTGCCTTCGGGGGGTTCGTGTCTGTGGAATCGGTCGAAAGATGCGGCGCTGCCCTCGGGGGCTCTGGCTTGTGCGGCCTGATCCGACCTCTTGGGGGCCGGAGCTTGCGCCGATTAGGCTCCGATAGTTTGCGGCGACGGCGTCGACGGCTTGTAACAACGGACTCGAAGCGCATCGATGCTGCCGTTTCGCAACCACTGGAGGGCCAGCTCATATTTTTTCTGACGATGGCAGATTCCTTTGTTTCACGAATGAAATCTATCGAACAAATAGTTGACATCTGAGGGTGTTTGTAATAGTATGGTGAATGAAAAGACGAGGCATGGGGAGGGGTGAGATCCATGAGTGTCGATGCCAGTCGGCGATTGGGCGCCGCGACGCCCGGCGACGGTCAGTCTGGTTTGGACGGTCGAGGCCGGCCGAGGAACTTTGCTGACGACGGGCAATTCGCCGACCGCATAGACCGCCTGGAGGAGGCCGTCTCGGAGTTGGCTCGGGCGGGAGTGTCCGGTGTCTCGGGGCGGGTTCTTGTCGATGGGGCCGCGGTCTTGGCCAAAGCCATCTCGCGGTTGGGAGCGGTCCGTGGGAACATGCTCGTCGCCATTGGGGAACAGGAAAGTTGGCGCGTTTCGGGCGTGCGCACGTTCGCGCAGTGGAATGAGAAAGCTTCGGGGCAATCCCCTTCTGCCGCGATGAAAGAGATCAAACGGGCGCAGGCTCTCGGGGCGGACCTGCAGCACATGTCCGCTGCGTTGAAGGACGGCGAGCTGTTCGCCGAGCATGTCGATATCGTTCGTCGCATATTTTCGACTCCGATGTTGAAAGGCAAGCTGAGCGCGGTCCTCGAGGGTGAATTTGTCGCTTGGGCGCGTGAGTGCGCGCCGCGTCAGTTCGAACGGCGCGTCAAGGCTCGGGCCTTTCAAGAGGATCCCGCTTTCGGAGTCGAGAATGAGAAGGCGGAGGCGAGAAAGGAGAACGTGGCTTTCGCCAAAGCCGGGTCCGGCGTGCGAGTCACCGGTTGGCTGTCGGACGAGTCTTCGACGCTGGTCGATGCCGCCCTTTCGGCGGCCATGGGGCGCAAAGGCGCCGACGATTCCAGAACTTTGCCAGAGCGTCGAGCAGAAGCGCTCGTCGAACTGATCGGCGCAAAGCCCGAGGGGGAAAGCTCTGCGATCGGGACGAGAGTGCGAACGCACCTGTCTGTGCACGTCCCGTTGGCGACCCTCGTCGGCGTCGAAGAGTCACTTGGCTGCCCCGTTGTCGCCGACGACGCCGAAAAAGCGGTCGGTCGGGAGTCGCGAAGCGGATCTCTGACCGGAGCCGGGAGGGTCGGCGAGCCGAGCGGCGGCGTCAGGCGGATGCGTGAGCACAGTGAAGCCGGGTTGGGCGGTGAACGCGACGACATCGGGTCAGGCTGTGGCCGCGTCGAAAATCCAACTCGTTGCCCATGCCCAGAAAGAGGAGGAGGCCAGGGCCGTCTCGGCCGGTGTCTAGACGTCGTCGCGGGGCAGAAAAGAGACATCGGCAAAGTCCTGGGATGGATTCCCGCGCTTTTGAACGTCGATGCTTTTTCTGGGCTCGAACCGGCGACCCTGGACGACGGATCGCCACTGTCGGCCAGCCAGTTGGCCAGGCTCTTATGCGACTCGACGCTTTCCCGCGTCATCCTCTCGGCAAGCGGGGAAGTCCTCGACGTCGGAAGAAATAAACGCCTTTTCACCCCCGGTCAACGGCGGGCCGTGATCGCCAGAGACCGGACGTGCCGATATCCAGGGTGCAACGACACGATAGCCCACGGACAGATCCACCACGCCCTGCCTTGGCAAGCTGGCGGGCGCACAACCCTCGCAAACGCCGTCCTGCTGTGCTGGCGCCATCACGCCATGGTCCACCGGGAGACGATCGCAATCTCCCACCACGACGGAGGCTTCGTCTTCACCTCGCCCGACGGCACGGTAATAGGGGTGCGGAGGCACGGAACGTGAGAACCGGCATCCCGAGAGGCTTTCAGAGAAATTTCAGTCCTCTTCAGTCCTCCGATTTGCGAGAGTCGTCTTCCTCTGCCTGCGGCTGATAAGAGGAATCGTGAAATGGCGGCTCGGGCAGAGCCAGGGAATCGGGCCTCGTCAGGTCTTCCTCGGGCCGATCCGAATCGCCCTTGAAGTTGTAGCGGGCATCCGCCTCGGCTTCCGCAACCGCTTGGGCTTCCGCCACGGCGATCGCCTGGGCCTCGGCCTGCACTTGGTATGCCTCCCACTCCTGGGGGAAGGTTTCGTTCAGATACTCGAAGAACTGTGTACCGGTGGAGATCGCGCAGGCAATGTGCTGGCTGATCTGGGCGTCGGTGACCCCGTGTTCGTAATCCACGGAATGCTCGGTCATGATGACCACTTCGTTGACGTCGTTGGCCACCGCGTAAGTCTTGGGCCAAATCGTGTGGATGTTCCACTCGTTGCAGGCCTGAATGGCCTCTCCCAGGCGGTCCGTCGACAACGAGGCGTACCAGCGGCCCTGGACGCGCAGGTACTCGTCCGACTCGCCTCCGATGAGGAAGAAGAACCCGCCATGCTCCCAGCCCGCGGCCAGGTCGTTGTCCGAATCGTAGGCGTAGATGATCTTGTCGCGTTCCAGCGCGGCAACGATGCGTTCCTGGGAAAGGGGCGCGAGCGTCGCCGCGCCGTCGTTGTCGACGAAGGCCATGATGCTGTCTCCTTTAAGACGATGCTGAGTTCTACTCGACATCGTACGTCCGGGGGCCGCCCCGAGGCGAGTGCCGTCTCACTCTCGCGGCTCCGGGTGTTCGCTTTCACGGCTTCGGGTGCCCTCTCTCGCGGCTGCGCGCGGCTCGCTCTTGGAGCGCAGGCAACCCGCGAAAATCCATCGCTGGGGAGCGGTTCCCATTTTCCTATTATGGACACCGAGTTGTGTTAGCGTGGAGGGCATAAAGAGCCGTTCTGCAAGAAGGCCAAGCCGTTGTCATCTCAGTAGTTGCCGCGAGGATGTCACGCACAATTCCTCGCGCTTGCCGTCGATGAGGGCTTGGACCGAGACGGCTAGGATCCTAAAAGGAGATACAGTCATGCGTAAATCACGCTATATTGCGGCAATTATGGCGGTGTGTGCGAGCTTCACGCTCGTGTCATGCAGCAGCGACGCGTCCAACGAGAGCGACGCGTCCAACGAAAAGGCCGCGAAAACCAATTCACAGGTCGAGAAGGCCAAATCCGAAGCGGTCGACAATGCGGGGGAACAGCCCGTCTCCTCGAACGCGAAACTCCCCGTCATCGCCTCGCGCAACGCCGGAGACGGCTTGCGAATCGATCTCAACGAGGTGACGACCTCCAGCGCGGCGACGACAGTCGTTTTCACGGCGGTCAACACGAATAAGTCCGGCGAGGAGCTATCCGTCGGGGGGCGTTTCGACGACGGCACGCACCAGGTGCCGGTGAACGACAAGGGGCGTACCAAGGACGGAGGGTATCACCTGTGGTACACGACCGACGGCGTGAAACTCATCGAAGGAAAACACGCGAAGGTCTACCGCGCCGCTTATGACACCTCGGGGGAGTGCCTGTGTTCCACGGACCTTGGCGCACTGTCGATCAAGGGCGGTGAGTCCGTCGTTCTCCAGACGATCTTCGCGGGGCTTCCGAAGGATGTGACGACCGTCGACGTGACGATCCCCGAGGCGGGAGTGTTCAAGAAGGTCAAGGTGTCGCGATGAGCGCCCGACGGTCGGCAGCGTGCAGCGCCCTCCTCGCGATCGGGCTTGCCGCGGCGGGCTCATTCGGGGCCCGCGCCGCGGCAGACCCGAGCTCGGAATCCTCTGCGAGCCCGTCCGCGAGCGGTCCTAAACAGATGATCGTTCCCCTCGGAGGAAAGAGTTTCAAGAACATGGCGGCGCCGGTCCTTGGCGCGGATGAGCTGAATGCGCCGGTTCTCGATTATTACGCACCGATCGGATCGGCCGATGGCGCGGAGACGACGGTCGAAGGCGAGGGGAAGACGACCACCACGCTCTCCTCCGACGTGAACTTCGAGGTCGATTCCGCGAACCTGACCCCGCGGGCGCGCGAGGTGCTTGACGGCCTCGTGTCCAAGTGGCGGAAGAAGAAGCCGAAGGAGATCTCGATCACCGGCCACACCGATTCCGTCGCCGACGACGACCACAACCAGAAGTTGTCCGAGGATCGCGCCAAGGCGGTGCGCAGCTACGTTGCGCCGAAAGTCTCCGGCGTCTCCATCGAGGTTGAAGGAAAGGGGGAGAAGGAGCCCGCCGCCTCCGAAACCAACGAGGACGGATCTCCGAACGAGGCCGGCAAAGCGGCGAATCGCCGCGTAGTCATCGTCTCCAAGTGAGGGGATATTCTAATCGAGCATCCCTCCCCTCGCAAAGGGGAGGGACATCCCTTCACAATGGACTCATGAAGAGAGATCATTAAACCAAGGTGGTGGTGAGGGAGTCGAAGCACGCATCTCGACCCTTTCCCCAACGCCGTATATGTCCATACGACGAAGGAGAAACATCGATGAAGAAAAGGCACCTGACACTGGCCGCGGCGCTATGCGCTGCGTCCATGGTGTTCCCAGGTGGGCCCGCGAACGCGAGCTCGCCCGCAGGCGACGGCCATTCCGACGGGTCTGGCACGTGGGGGAGCCTGCTGGAGACCCTTCCCACAAGGGAAAACTTCGACGGCGCGCGCACCTTCGAGTGGGCAGGCCAGAAATGGTATGCACGCGACACCAGTTGGAAGCCCGGTGGTCCGATCAAGAGCGGCGAGTGGAATAAAGACCAGGCCCACGTCGAAGGCGGCAGCCTCTACCTGTCCGCGAGGTACAACAACAAAAGTAAGAAGATGGCGGGCTCCGAAGCCGTCAGTTCGCAGACGGTGGGCTACGGCGATTACCACTTCGCCTTCGAGACGGGGACCACGGGCTTCGACGAGCACGCCATTTTCGGCGCATTCACCTATGACTGGGGTGAGCAGGCAAAGGAGGGATTCACCGAAATCGACCTGATTGAAGCGTCGAGGTGGAGCGAAAAGGGCGCCAAGATCCACAACAAGTTCACCTATTATCAGGACAACAGCGGCCGCAAGCACAACATTGGCGATTACGTTGTCGCTCAAGAGGGAATTTACAAGTTCCAGGTGGACGTCAAGTGGGAAAAGGGAAAGATCACCTGGAAGCTGTGGGACGGCAACCGCAGCAGGCTCCTCCACAGCGGCAGCCTCACCGAGGGCGTGCCCGTGCCCACAAAGACCACGCGCATGCACATGAACGCCTGGTGCCACGGGCTCAAGGCCGAGAACGAAAAGTCTAAGAACTTCTCCGTCAAGGTCAGCGACTACAAGTACACGCCTGCTAAGTAGCTTCGCGACGACGTCGCGAACGGAAAACGTCGGGAATGGAAAAGCATGCGGCGGACCCGCGCTGGAAGGGCGCGGGTCCGCCGTTTCGGTCGAAAGGGACTCGCCGCTTTCACGGGAGCTCGACGTTGCGCTCGGGGTGACGATGGAGTCGCCTTCGGGGCGGCAATCGCAGCGGCGATGGCGTATTATTAGCGGGTATGCGTGCACGCGGCGTAGCGGGTTGCGGACGGGACGGACGACGTCGGCGCCGCGCCCCCGCCGACGTGCAGTCCACAGCCATGTGGAATCGGCGTTCCGCGCCGGTTCCAAGAATCGCCCGGGCGGCCGCGGCCGCCCCTTACGCTTGGAGAATTAGTGAAGAGCTCCGTCGAGAATCTCGATCCCACCAAGGTCAAGCTGACCGTTGAGGTGCCGTTCGAGGAGTTCAAACCCGCCATCGATGCGGCAGCCAAGGAGATCGGCAAGCAGGTCAACATCCCCGGCTTTCGGCGCGGCCACATTCCCGCCCGCGTCATTGAAGCCCAGTTCGGACGCGGCGTCATCGTCGAGGAGGCGGTCAACAGCTCGCTCGACCGCTATTACGGCGCCGCGGTCGAAGAGAATTCGCTTCACCCCATGTCCCGTCCGGAGGTCGATGTCACCGCCGTTCCCGCGGAGAAAGGCTCCACTGAGGATCTCGTCTTCACGGTGACCGTCGAGGTGCGTCCCGAGATCGCCATTCCGGAGCCGTCTTCGTTCACGATCGTCGTCGATCCCGCGGAGGTCACCGAGGACGACGTCGAGGAGCGCCTCACGGCCTTGCGCGAGCGTTTTGGCACTCTCAAGGCGGTTGAGCGCGCAGCGAAGGACGGCGATTACGTCACGGTCGACATGGTCGCGAAGATCGACGACGAGGAGGTCGACTCGGTCTCCGGAGTCTCCTACAAGATCGGCTCGGGAACGATGGTCGATGGCATCGACGGCGCCCTCACCGGCTTGAAGGCAGGGGAATCGGCGACGTTTACGACCGAGCTGGCCGGCGGCGAGCACGAGGGCGAGGAAGCCGAAGTGACCGTTGTCGCCAACGACGTCAAGGAATCCGAGCTTCCGGAGGCCGACGACGATTTCGCCCAGCTCGCTTCCGAGTTCGACACGATCGAGGAGCTGCGCGAGGATTTGCGCGGCGAAGCTGAGAAGGCCAAAGCCTCCGCCCAGGTTTACGCGGCGCGCGACCTTTTGAGCGAGAAACTGCGCGACGCGGTCGACTTCCCGCTGCCCAAGGAGGCGCTCGAGGAAGAGGTCGTCCGCCACCTCGAGATGGAGGGCAAGGAGCTCGGCGACGAGCACGAACCCGAGGCGCGCGCCGAGTCCGAGCGTCTCATGCGCGACCAGTTGCTTCTCGACGTCCTCGCCGAGGCCTTCGCCGTCGACATCGAGCAAAACGAGCTCTTCAACTTCATGGTTCAGCAAGCGCAGGCTTACGGCATGGATCCCAATGAGTTCATCCAGGCCGCCGCTCAGGCGAACCAGGTCAGCTCGTTCGCGGCCGAGCTCGCGCGCGGCAAGGCGCTGATCGCCTATCTCCGCCTCGTCAACGTCGTCGATTCCAACGGCGAGGCGGTCGACGTCGCCGCCGTCGTCGGCGAAGCCCCCGAGGACCAGCCGACCCCCGCGTTCGGCGAGAAAGCCTCCAAGGCCCCGGAGCCTTTCGACCCGGCATCGGCGAAAATCGATGACGTGCTCGCCTACGTAGCAACGGCCGACGACGCGGAGAAGGCGCGCATCATCGAGGCCGAGAAGGCGGGCAAGGCGCGCAAGACGCTGCTTGAAAAGCTCGAAGGCTGACTCTCCGGGGACGGGGCTCAGGCTCCGTCCCTCAAGACCATGCGCCTACAGCGAAAAGTCCCCATCCGGCGGTGAACCGAGGGCCGCGACCGGCTATCGTCGAGGGGTAACAACGGCCGGGAACCACCCGGATGAGGAAGGACGACGCGTGAGCACTACGCCCGCTATGAAGGGACAGACGCCGCAGCACGGCATGCTGGAGGAGTCGGTCTACACCAGGCTCCTCAAGGAGCGAATCATCTGGCTTGGCGAGGAAGTCCGCGAGGACAACGCGAACATCATCTGCGCCCAGATGCTGCTTTTGGCCGCCGAGGACCCGGAGAGGGACATTTACCTTTACATCAATTCGCCCGGCGGCTCGGTGACCGCAGGCATGGCGATCTACGACACGATGCAGTTCATCCAGCCGGACGTGGTGACGGTGGGCATGGGCATGGCGGCGTCGATGGGGCAGTTCCTGCTGTCGGCGGGGGCGAAGGGGAAGCGGTACATCACCCCCCACGCCCGCGTGCTCCTGCACCAGCCGCTCGGAGGCGCCGGCGGAACGGCCACGGACATTCGCATCAACGCCGATCTCATCTTGCAGATGAAGAGGGAGCTCGCCGAAATCACCGCCGAGGCCACGGGAAAGACGCCCGAGCAGGTCATCGAAGACGGCGATCGCGACCATTGGTTCAACGCGCAAGAGGCCCTCGAATACGGTTTCGTCGACCGCATAGTTTCCAGCGCCAACGCCATCGGCGGATCGAACGAGGAATGAGAGTCCAGCGAGGAATGAGGATCGACGGAGGAATGAGCAATATGAACTCTCCACACTTTTCGGGCTTGGCGCCGGCCATGCCGTCCGCCCGTTACGTCCTGCCCAACTTCGAGGAGCGCACGCCCTACGGGTACAAGAGGCAGGATCCGTACGCCAAGCTTTTCGAGGACCGAATCATCTTTCTCGGCGTCCAAGTCGATGACGCGTCCGCCGACGACATCATGGCTCAGCTTCTCGTCCTTGAGTCCCAAGACCCGGATTCGCCCATCACGATGTACATCAATTCGCCCGGCGGATCTTTCACGGCGCTGACCGCGATCTACGACACGATGCAGTACATCAAGCCGCAGATACAGACGGTGTGCCTGGGCCAGGCGGCGTCGGCCGCGGCCGTTCTGCTCGCAGCGGGCTCGCCCGGGCGGCGTCTCGCCCTGCCGAATGCGCGCGTCCTCATTCACGAGCCAGCCATGGAGGGAATGCAGGGGCAGGCATCGGACATCGCGATCGTCGCCGACGAGCTCGAGCGGATGAACGATTGGCTGTGCGACACGCTGTCGCATCATTCGGGCAAGCCCGCCGACGAGATCAAAAACGACATCAAGCGAGACAAGATTCTCACCGCCAACGACGCCAAAGAGTACGGACTGGTCGATCAGGTCCTCACCTCTCGCAAGGCGCCGTCGGGAAGCTGACTGTCTCCAAATCCTCGCCGAGAAGCGAGAGGGCTCGAACTTCCGCCCTTCGCTTCTCGGCGTATCCTTTCCACACGTCCGCGATCCCGTGATAGCCTCACCTAGCGAGGTATCACGATAGCCTCGACACATATGGAGGAGTTTGGATGGCACGCACCGTAGACGCGGCGGACACTCTCAAGTGCTCGTTCTGTCAGAAAAGTCAGCGGCAGGTGAGGAAGCTCATCACGGGATCCGGCGTCTATATATGCAATGAATGCGTCGATCTGTGCAACGACATCATCGCCGAGGAACTCGCACAGGACGAAAGCTCGGATTTTTCGCTTGACGCGCTGCCAAAGCCCAGGGAGATTTACGAGTTTCTCAATGAGTACGTCATCGGGCAGGATACAGCGAAGCGAACGCTCGCCGTCGCGGTGTACAACCACTACAAGCGTATCCGCGCCCAGGGCGGGCCGAAGCGCTCTCAAGACGAAGAGGTACAGATCGGGAAATCCAATATTCTGCTTCTCGGCCCGACAGGCACCGGAAAAACGTATCTGGCTCAGTCCCTCGCCCGAATGCTCGACGTTCCGTTCGCCATTGCCGACGCCACGGCGCTGACTGAGGCCGGGTACGTGGGAGAGGACGTCGAGAATATACTCCTCAAACTCATTCAGGCCGCCGACGACGACGTCAAGCGGGCCGAGGTCGGCATCATCTACATCGACGAGATCGACAAAATCTCGCGCAAATCCGAGAATCCCTCGATCACCCGGGACGTTTCGGGCGAGGGCGTGCAGCAGGCCCTTCTCAAAATCATTGAGGGAACCGTCGCCTCGGTGCCCCCGCAGGGAGGGCGGAAGCACCCGCAGCAGGAGTACCTGCAACTCGACACGTCGAATATCCTCTTTATCTGCGCGGGCGCCTTTGCAGGGATGGAAGAGATCATCTCCTCTCGCACCGGCAGGCGCGGGATCGGCTTCGGTTCGGAGCTGCACGTCGCCGACAACGGCGCCGAGGTGCTGAGCGAGGCCACGCCGGAGGACCTCCACAAGTTCGGGCTGATTCCCGAGCTTGTGGGGCGCCTTCCGGTCGTCGCGGCCACAGAGGAGCTGACAGAAGGCGATCTCATCCGCATTCTCACCGAGCCGAAGAACGCCCTCGTACGCCAGTATGAGCGCATGTTCGAGCTCGACGGGGTCCGGCTTCAGATCGACGGCGAAGCCCTGCACGAGATCGCACGCGAAGCCATCGCGCGGGGGACGGGCGCGCGCGGCCTTCGCTCTATTATGGAAAGCCTGCTCAAAGAAGCGATGTTCGAAGTCCCCTCGCGCAGCGACGTCGAGAAGATCGTTTTCGACGCGGCCGCGGTCAAGGACGGCGGAGAACCCACGCTTGTGCTCAAGAAGGCGAAGAGCGCCTGATGGAGATCTCAGGCGACGAGGCGCGTAGACTCCTGGAGGAACATCGCCGAACGATTGACAACCTCGATGCCGCCCTCATCCACATTCTCGCCGAGCGCTTCCGCTGCACGCAACAAGTCGGCAGGCTCAAGGCCGCGAACTCGATGCCGCCCTCGGATCCCGAGCGTGAGGAGCGGCAGATCCGCCGCCTGCGAAAGCTGGCTGCGGACGCCGGGCTCGACCCGGTTTTCGCCGAGAAGTTTCTCCGCTTCATCGTCTCCGAGGTGATCCGCCACCACGAGCGGATAGCCGACGAATTCTCCCACTAGCCCGCCGCGTAGATCCTCTCGATCTCCTCGTTGAAGTCTCGAATCACCGACGCGCGCTTGACCTTCATCGAGGGCGTCATATACCCGTTGGCGACCGTGAAGTCGATGGGAAGGATCCTGAACTTGCGGATCGACTCGGCCCGGGAGACCGAATCGTTCGCGCGTTTGATCGCCCTGTCGATAGCGGCGAGAACCTGAGGATCCTCGGATGCCTCGCTCGCGCTCATCTCTGGAAGCCCGTGATTTCTCAGCCAACCGGGCAGCATTTCGGAGTCCAACGTGACGAGGGCTCCGATGAAGGGTTTCTGGTCGCCGACGACGACCACTTGGGAAATGAGCGGATGGCCCCGCAGTCTGTCCTCGAGGACGGCGGGGGCGACGTTCTTGCCGCCGGCTGTGACGATCAGCTCCTTCTTGCGGCCGGTGATGAAGATGAATCCGTCGTTGTCGATCTCACCCAAATCGCCGGTGCGGAACCACCCGTCTTCCGTGAAAGCGGCGGCCGTCGCCTCGGGGTTGTTGTTGTATCCGACGAAGATGTGGTCGCCTTTGCCGAGGATCTCGCCGTCGTCGTCCACGGACACATAGCAGCCGGGGTATGCGGGGCCCACCGAGCCGATGCGCATGAAATGCGGAGTGTTGACGGAGGTCGGTGCGGACGTCTCGGTCAATCCGTAGCCTTCGTACACATTGATGCCGACGCCGCGGAAGAAGTGGCCGAGGCGCGCTCCCAGCGGCGCGCCTCCCGAAATGCTGTTGCGCAGATTCCCCCCGAGGATCGAGCGGATCGAGGAATAGACTAGGCGCTCGCCCAGGCGGTGCTCGGCCTTGAGGGCAAGCGAAGGCCCGCCGGGTTTGTCGAGCGCGCGCGAGTATTCGATCGCGACCTTGGCGAAGTGCCTGAAGAGTTTGAGTTTGAGGCCCTTGCCGGCTTTGGCGTCCGCCGCGTTGTAGATCTTCTCAAAAATCCGCGGAACGGCCAGGATATAGGTCGGACGGAAGCTCTGGACGTCGGAGACAAGGTTCTTGGCGTCAGGTGCGAACCCAGTGACGTTGCCCGAGTACATCGACATGAGGCAAATGAAGCGCGCGAAGACGTGGGCCATGGGAAGGGCCAGGAGGCTGCGCTGCATTCCGCCGATGATCCGCGAAAGGCCGTCGTCCAGGGGGCCGTTGATGGCCACGTGAAGGAGGTTGCGATGGGTCAGACGTGCGCCTTTGGGAAGGCCGGTGGTGCCGGATGTGTAGATGATTGTGGCGAGGTCGTCGGCTGTCGTCGCATCGATCCTCCGGTCGATCTCGGGGTCGAGCGCGAGGGAGCCCTTTGCCGAGATTTTCTCGACGGCGTTTTCCTCTATGACGTGGATCGCCTCGAAATGGTCCAGCTCCGAGAGCAGGGGTGCGAGGACGTCGCGGATCTGGGGGGTCTCAGCAATCGCCATTCGGCACTGGGAGTCTTTGACGATCCATCTGGCTTGATCGGTCGAATCGGTTTCGTATATGGGAATGAGCTGCGCGCCCACGGCCCACGTCGCCTGATCGAAAAGCGCAAACTCGTAGCGTGAATGGCTCATGATCGCGATACGGTCGTTGGGTTTGACGCCGAGGGCGAGGAGGCCTCGCGCCAGCGCGCGAACTTCGGCGTAAAACTGGCGCCACGTCACGGGAACCCAGGTGTTGATGGAAGATTTGCGCTCAAATACGATCTGTTCGGCGCGATCGTGTGCGTGATTGCGCATGACCCACGGAATGGACATCGATTCGGTGATCGTGATCTTTCCGGCGCGATAGGCGGCCCGCCGGCCGTCGATTTCGACAACGTTGCTCATAGCATCCTTTCTACCCCTCAGTAGGATAGCGGACTGTCGGGAAGTTTGCTTCCAGCCTAACGAAGATGAGGCTTTTTCGGGCACTGCAACTGCAAGCGGATCAGTGGGAGGCGATGTCGCCGCGCGGTCCACGCTGCCGATTTGTCCGTGTATGCAAAGGCGACGCCTTTAAGGGGCGGCTTGGCGAGGTGTAAGGCGGTTAACAAGGCGCAGTTTCTCAAAACGGGCGTCGGAGCCGCGAATCGTCGCTTTGCGGCTCCGACGCTCGTTTGCGATGCCCCTGCTTCTTAATGTGCCGAGGCGGGCTTTTTAGGCTCGGGCGGGTCCAGCTCGTAGGAGGCGACCGCCACCGGTGCCTCGCCCGCCACCGAACTGGCGTTGAGATCGCCGCGGACGTGCGCGGCCCGCACGAGATCGGCGTGCACCGCGTCGAGCCGTGCGCGGTCGGCTTCGGCCACCTCGATGGAGACCGCAGCGTACGTCGTGCGCTGGGAGACCTTGTTCTCCGACTTCACCTTCCGCAGCGCGGTCAAAGCCTCGCCCGCCACCCGCAGGATCTCGGCGTCCGCGCCCGCGGCCGCGGCGCGCAAGGGCTCCGAGCTCGGCCAGGCGGCGCGATGGACCGAACCCGTGCGGAACCAGCTCCACACTTCTTCCGTTGCGTATGGGATGAACGGTGCAAGGAGCCGCAGGAAAACGTCCACAGCGACGTTGAGGGCCACTCGGGCGGACCGCGAGGAAGGCTCGTCCGAGTAGGCGCGGTCCTTGACGAGCTCCAGATAATCGTCGCAGAAGGACCAGAAGCAAGACTCGGCAAGTTCGAGCGCACGGGTGTGGTCGTAGGCGTCGAAGGAGGCGGTCGCCTCATCGACGACGTCGGCGAGGCCCGCGAGGACCGCGCGGTCCGCCGGCTCGGTCACGGCGGCGACGTCGACGTCCGCAGGCGCCCCCTCGCCGCCCATCGACAGGGCGAATTTCGAGGCATTGAGCACCTTCATCGCCAGACGGCGCCCGATCTTCATCTGCTGTTCGTCGAAGGTCGCGTCCACGCCGAGCCTGGCGCTCGCGGCCCAGTAGCGCACCGCGTCCGACCCGTGCTTTTCGAGCAGGGCCATCGGGGTGACCACGTTGCCCTTGGATTTGGACATCTTCTTCCGGTCCGGATCCAGGATCCACCCGGAGATTGCGGCGTGCCTCCACGGGTTCTCCCCGAATTCCAGGTGGGCGCGCACCATCGAGGAGAAAAGCCACGTGCGGATGATGTCTTGGCCCTGCGGGCGCACGTCCATCGGGTAGACGCGCGAGAAGAGGTCCTCGTCGGTCAGCCAGCCGCCCGCGATCTGGGGGCTGAGAGAGGACGTGGCCCACGTGTCCA
>ERZ773090.56-NODE-56-length-127536-cov-5.34952_pt1 | contig 127536 bp, 105 predicted proteins | sample MGYA00580579_ERZ773090 | MGnify/ENA primary metagenome ERZ773090 (study PRJEB29015, sample SAMEA2738014) | human oral metagenome | biome: human oral; feature: human-associated habitat; material: dental | place: China | collected 2132 ... | reverse complement strand
CCGAGGGATACGTCTGGATATGCCGCTCGTGGAGAATGCCGTCCAGATTGACGCGCACACCAAGGAAAAACTGACGGACAGGCTGAAAACTCTGACCGGGCTTGAGAATCCGAATAGCGTGGCGCAGATGAAGGCATGGCTCAAGGAGCAGGGCGTTGAAACCGAGTCGCTCGACAAGAAGACTGTGGCTGCCCTTCTTGCCAATGTTCCCGCTCTGCTGAAGGAAGTATTGGAACTGCGGCAGCAGCTTGCGAAATCCTCAGTGAAGAAATATCAGACAATGCAGAATACCGTTTGTGCGGATAGCCGTGCGCGGGGCATGTTCCAGTTCTATGGTGCGAACCGTACCGGGCGTTGGTGTCTTACTGGTGACCACGAGGTATTAACAAAAGAGGGCTGGATACGCTTAGACAAGTGGAATGGCAGTCATATTGCGGTTTGGAACGCAAATAATGAGATGGTTTCATTCCAGTCGGCAAAGGCTCTATGTTTCGAATACAGTGGGAAAATGTATACATATCGTGATACCCGTATCGACCAATGCAGCACTCCGGATCACAAAATGTGTGTGCAGCGTCGCTATGGCTCTGCGTGGGAAGATATGACGGTTGAGGAAATGTCAAAGTGCCGTCCTGCCATTCCCATCCATGGTTATCGCTATCATCGTGGTTGCGCAAATCCAACTTGGCTTCGTGTTTTGATTATGACGCAAGCAGATGGATTCTATACATCCGATGGAAGCGTCAGATTCAACTTCAAGAAAGAGCGAAAAATTGCTCGTTGCAAAATGCTGCTCCGCAGGGCTGAAATTATGTTTGCCGTACATACATATAAGGATGTCACGAATATCACCATCCCGGCAAGGAATGTTCCCCTTTGGCTGCGGCAGTTCAGAACGAAGACTTTCGGATTCTGGCTTCTTGATGAGAATCCCGACATATTTTTTGACGAATTGCCGCACTGGGATGGTTACTGCCCAGCACCGAACAGCATTCAATACAGTACTTGCAATAAGCAGAATGCCGATATTGTTCAAGCTTTGGCACATATGAGCGGCAGGGCTGCAGTGATAAAACTTAAACACCGTAATCTTGAAAAGTACCCCAACTGGAATCAGGCATATGTAGTAGATATTTGGCTTACACCCAAGAATTGCCACGAAATAAGGATCAAGCCCGAAGTATCTGATTTCAGTGGATCGGTATATTGTGCCGAAACACCAACAGGATATTTTCTCGTGAGGAGAAATGGAAAAGTTTGGATTACAGGAAACAGTGGACGCCACATTCAATTACAAAATCTTCCTCAGAACCATCTCGCCGACCTTGAGTGCGCTCGTGCCCTCGTGCGGCAGGGGAATTATGATGCACTGGAAATGCTCTATAAGTCTGTCCCAGACATCTTGTCTCAGCTGATTCGTACTGCTTTTATTCCAAAGGAGGGCAGAAAATTCATCGTCGCCGACTTCTCTGCCATCGAAGCACGGGTGCTGTCATGGCTTGCCAAGGAGCGATGGCGCATGGATGTTTTTGAGGGTAACGGCGACATTTACTGTGCCACAGCAGGCAGGATGTTCCACTGCAACGTGGTGAAACACGGTGAGAACGGGCATCTTCGGCAAAAAGGGAAGCAGGCAGAACTTGCGTGTATTGCCGAGGGACAGCTTGTCCTTACGAACGAAGGACTTGTCCCTATTGAGCGCGTTCGCGCGGAGCATTTGCTCTGGGACGGAGAAAGCTGGGTCAGCCATGACGGCGTCATATTCAAGGGCGAACGGGAGGTAATTACCTATGAAGGTCTTACAGCAACCCCGGATCATCTCGTCTGGGTCGAGGGGCAATCGCAGCCGATACAGTTTGGAGATGCCGCCTCCTGCGGCGCACATCTCGTACAAACTGGGACAGGAATTCGGCTAGGCGAGAATCATCAGCGCACGGCTCGACTTTATGACATCCGAAATGCCGGAAAGCATCATCGTTTTACCGTATCGGGAAAATTAGTCCACAACTGCGGCTACGGCGGCTCTGTTGGTGCGCTGAAGGCATTCGGGGCATTGGAGTCCGGGATGAAGGAAGAGGAACTGAAGCCGCTCGTGGATGCTTGGCGTTCGGCAAATCCGAATATCGTAGCGTTCTGGTGGGCGGTCGACCGAGTCGCAAAGGACTGCATCAGGGAACGCAGCACGAAGGTCACGCACGGAATCCGGTTCATCTATCAGGGCAGCATGATGTTCATTGAGCTTCCGAGTGGTCGCAGACTTGCCTATGTGAAGCCCCGCATCGGAGAGAATCAGTTTGGTGGTGAGTCCATTACCTACATGGGGCTGGATCTCTCGAAAAAGTGGGCGCGGATCGAATCCTACGGTCCAAAACTCGTGGAGAATATCACGCAGGCGATCAGCCGTGACATTCTCTGCTATGCCATGCAGACGCTGCGAACGATGGATATTGTCGCGCACGTCCATGATGAAATCATCATCGAATGTGATGAGCGCGTCTCTCTTTCCTCTGTGTGTGAGCAGATGGCGCGAACCCCGCCATGGGCAGACGGGCTCCTGCTTCGCGCCGATGGTTTTGAATGTAATTTCTATCAGAAAGACTAAAAAACGTCCTTTTTCACCTCCTGCCAAGGCTACCTTGCAGGAGGTGTTTTTTGCTATGACAGAAGAACAGAAACAACAAATCCACGTGCTGCGCAGAGATGGTCTCGGATATAAAAAGATTGCCCTGCTGATGGGCATATCCGTCAATACCGTGAAGTCCTTTTGCCGCAACAACGAACTGACGGGGAGTCCTACATCTGCTGTGTGTCTCTTTTGCGGCAAGCCTCTGGTGCAGATACCAAAGAGAAAGCAGCGGAAGTTCTGTGCGGAAAAGTGCCGGGAGCAGTGGTGGAGCAGGAATCGTGACAAAGGGAATAAGCCGACAGGCGAAACCTGTCGCTGCGCTCATTGCGGCAGGATATTTTCTGCCTATCGGCGTGAGCATCGGAAGTATTGCTCCCATGCCTGTTATGTCGCGGAGCGGTTTCAAGGCGGTGGTGTCCATGCGTAAAGAACAGTATCGCGCAGATATGCTCTATCAAGTGTCGCTCACCGTAGCAAAATCCATGCGGGCGAAAGGACTCATCACGCCAGGGGAATATGCCGAAATCGACAGCATGCTCCTTGCAAAATATCAGCCGTATCTTGGTCGGCTTATCTCGGAAAATGCTTGATAAATCCGCTTTGTAGAGCAATATATAGTAGAAGAAAGGAGGTTGATAGAGTGCCTGAGGTAAGAAAAATCGAGCCTACGGTTACCGTCCTAAAGCCGAGAAAACGTGTGGCGGCGTATGCCCGTATCTCGATGGAATCGGATCGGCTGAACCACTCGCTTTCCGCGCAGATCAGCTATTTCAGCGAACTTATCCAAAGGAATCCTGAATGGATTTATGTCGGCGTTTATGCAGACAGCGGAATCTCCGGCGGCGACATCCGACGCAGAGCAGAATTTCAGCGTCTCATCGACGACTGCAATGCCGGGCGAATCGACATTGTTCTCTGCAAGAGCATTTCGCGGTTTGCCCGCAGCACGGTTGATCTATTGGAAACCGTGCGCCATCTAAAGTCCATCGGCGTAGAAGTGCGGTTTGAGAAAGAGAATATACATACCCTCTCGTCTGATGGTGAACTTTTACTCAGCATTTTGGCGGGCTTTGCGGAAGAGGAAAGCCGCAGCCAGTCCGAGAATGCCAAATGGGCGATTCGGAAGAAATTCGAGCGAGGGAAGCAATGGCATGTCGCAGCTTACGGTTATCGTTGGAATGGAGAAACCTTCGTTGTCTGTGAGGAGGAGGCAAAGGCTGTCCGCGTCATATTCGATAACTTCCTAAAGGATGTCCCTCTTGGGCGCACAGCAAAATGGCTCAAGGAGAACGGACATGCCTGTTCGATACCGTTCATCCACTATGTTTTGGAGAATCCGGTTTACGTCGGCGATGTCATTCTTCAGCGGTATTTTACGGAGAACCCTCGGACGCACAATGTCTTCAAGAACACGGGGCAGCTTCCGCGCTACCTTGTCACCGATAATCACGCGCCGATCATCGAGCGCGAGACGTTCGAGAAGGTGCAGGAGAAGATCAAGGCGAACTATGAGTTCAATCCTGCGGCACATCGCATTGTAAAGCCGAGTTGTTTCTCGGCAAAAATCATCTGCGGAAGATGCGGCGCACACTTCGTCAAGGGCGTGACCAAAACCAACAGGCATGACGGCTTGCAGGAGCATTGGTTTTGCTACGGCAAAATTCACAAGCGAATGTGCGATGCAAGAAACATCCGCGGGTATCGTCTGTGGGAGGCGTGCTGCGAGGTTCTGGGGCTGACGGTATTTGACGAGAATGTTTTTGCGCGGACGGTGGAGAAGATTCTCACCACCGATACGGACAGTCTCGTCTTCCATTTTTATGATGGCACGGTGAAAACCGCCCGCATCCATTATTTCAGTCAGGACGAGAAGAAATACACCGATCCGCACAGAAAGCCCTTCGGTTACACATGGAGTCAAAACGGTTATGTGATTGTTCCCAAAGAGGCAGAAGCCGTGCAGTTGGTGTATCAGTATTATGCCGAAGGATGGAACATCACGGATATTTCACGTGAACTCGAATCCAAGGGCTATCAGAGCATTCGGGGCAGATTTTCCCGCCGTGTGGTAACAACAGTTCTCGACAGCGATTTCTACATCGGCAATCGAACCATCAAGGGACAGTTTACGGAAAGTGGTGTGGATGAGGTTATCGAGAATGACCACGCACCGATTGTCAGCAAAGAACTGTTCGATACCGTCCAAAAGCGGCGGACAGTTGAACTGAAAAAGCAGGAACGGCGAATTGCCACAAGGAGGCGAATAGACAATGAGAAGCGTAACGGTCATCCCAGCCAGCGTCAATAAATTCTCGGCGCAGCCCTTATCTGCCACAGAAAAGCGCAAAGTTGCAGCGTATGCGCGTGTTTCCACGGATGAGGAGGAGCAGCAGAGCAGCTATGTCGCCCAATGCGATTACTACGAGCGGTACATCAAGAGCCGTGCGGATTGGGCGTTCGTCAAGGTATACGCCGATGAAGGGATCAGCGGCTGCAATACCCGGAAGCGCGAGGCGTTCAAGGCGATGGTGCAGGATGCCCTGGATGGCAAAATCCAACTGATTCTCACGAAATCTGTGTCGCGCTTTGCGAGAAACACCGTGGACAGCCTCACAACCATACGAAAACTGAAAGAGCATGGCGTGGAGGTTTGGTTCGAGAAAGAGAACCTTAAAACGTTTGATCCCAAAGTGGAAATGCTATTGACCATTTTAGCGAGCCTCAGTCAGGAGGAATCCCGCTCCATCTCAGAGAATGTGAATTGGGGCATCCGCAAGAAAATGACGGACGGGAAATTCAGCCTCGGCTATAGCCATTTTCTCGGTTATGACAAGGGCGCGGATGGTTCGCTTGTCATCAACGAGGAAGAGGCAAAGGTGATCCGCAGGATTTATGCGCTCTACATCAAGGGTATGTCTCCTTACGGCATAGCGAAGGTGCTGACCGAGGAAGGCATCAAAACGCCCAGTGGAAAAACCCGGTGGAGTGACAGTACCGTGAGCAGCATCCTTCGTAACGAGAAATACTGTGGGCGGGCACTTCTCCAAAAGACATTTACCCCAGATTTTCTGACCAAGAAAACCGTCAAGAACACCGGGCAAGTCCCGAGTTACTATGTGGAGCACAGTCACGCGCCAATCATCGACCCGGATGTTTACGACATGGTGCAGCGGATGATGGAGGGGCGCAAGCGGGGGAGGGACAGAATCAGCTCCGTCAGCATTTTCTCGAGCAAACTCAGATGCGGTGACTGCGGTTCTTGGTACGGCTCGAAAACGTGGCACTCCACGGATAAGTACAAGCGGATCGTCTGGCAATGCAATCACAAGTTTCGTGGCACGAAATGCAGCACGCCGCATTTTACAGAGGACGAAATCAAGGAACTGTTCGTTCGTGCCGTCAATCTGCTGCTTGCCGAAAAAGAAGAAATTATCTCTACCTACGAAATGATGCGGGATAAGCTGTTCTCCACCACGGCACTTCTCGAGGAGCGCAGGGCACTGGAAAATGAACTGAATGTCACGGCAAGACTGGTGGAGGACTGCATTAAGGAAAATGCCCGTATTGCCCAAGATCAGACGGCATACGAGGAACGCTACCAAAGCCTTGTCGAGCGGTACGAAAGCGCAAAGAAGCGGTATGATGAGATCGTCGAACAGATAAGCGACCGAACAGTCCGTGGCGAGCAAGTTTCCATTTTTCTGGAAAAACTGAGAGAACAGGATTTAATCGACACGTTCGATGACGACCTTTGGCTCTCAATGGTGGATTTCATCACCGTGCACGATAAGAGCAAAGTGACCGTCACGTTCAAGGACGGGAGCGAGATAAAACTGGACAGATAAACGACGAGCGGGAGCCGGTGAGAAAAGCCGATGCCCGCTCTCTTTGTATTTTGACACCCTAAAAAATGTCAGAGTACAGGAAAAATGTAAGGGTTCAAAGGAAAAATATCATTGTATCAAAGTAAGCGTGAAGGGGGAACTCCTTATAACGATTATGTCCAGCCTGGCTCAGGAGGAAAGTCGCAGCATCTCGGAAAACACCACATGGGGCAAGCGGAAGCAGTTCGCCGAGGGCAAGACCAGTGTGGGCTACAGCGCATTCCTCGGCTATGACAAGGATTTCAAAATCAACGAAGAACAGGCAAAAATCGTAAGGCTCATCTACAAACTCTTCCTTGGCGGGCGATCCTTCTATGCGATTACAAAGGAACTGGAGAAGCGGGGCATCAAATCCCCGTTGGGTAAGGATAAGTGGTACATCTCCACAGTGCGTTCCATTCTCACGAATGAGAAATACCGTGGCGATGCGCTGATCCAGAAGGAGTATACGGCGGACTTCCTCGATAAGACGAGACGGAAGAACACGGGCGAAATTCCGCAGTATTATGTGGAGGAACATCACGAGGCGATTATTCCTCCGGACTTATTCGACTTTGTGCAGACAGAAATCAAGGAGCGTGAAAAGAGAGGGAAGCACAGCGGCGTGAGCATCTTTGCGAACAAGATCAAATGCGGCTGCTGTGGTGGTTGGTACGGGGCGAAAGTGTGGCACTCCACGGACAAGTACCGCAGAGTCATCTACCGCTGCAACAAGAAATATGCTCACAAGGGGAAGCCGTGCGGAACGAGGCACCTGACGGAGGAGGAGATCAAACAGATTTTCGTCAAGGCATTGAACTCCTTGGTGGAAGTCAAAGAGAACGTGATTGTGGAACTCCGAACTCTGATTGACAGTGTTTGCCAAACGGTGGAGTTGATGGAGGAACGGGATAAAGCAGAGCAGGAACTCGGCGTTTTGGCAGAACGGCTTGAAACACTGATTCGCGAAAACGCACGGGTGGCACAGGATCAGACGGCATATCTGAAACAGGAAAATGAGATTCGCGCACTCTATGTGGAAAAGCAGGGGCATCTAGCGAGGTTGGATGAGCAAATTGGCGAGAGGGATGGAAAGAGAAACACTTTGGAGGGCATGATTCATGCGCTCTGCGGTATCAACGGGGAGCAGGTTGCGTTTGATGAGGAGCTATGGGGCGGGCTGCTCGATCACATTGTGGTCAAGGAGGATGGGCAGGTGGTTGTTGTTTTCAAGGGCGGGATTGAGATTGGTGTTGAAGAAAGGAACAACTAAAATCAGATCGTTGTATTTAATTTGACGATAGGCGATAGAAATATGCTATAATATTTTTCGAAGAGGTTGGGAGAAGCTGGATACATTTGTGGAAAAGATTATTATGAAAGGGTGAAGGTGAATGGACAACATTCTCGATTGGGGAAAATTTATGATTGAGTTTGGTGTTCTTATGGCAATCGTCTGCCTTATCCGACAGTTGAATTGGATATTCAGATCGTTTGTTGCTACAGTAATTTTTGGTGGGGCACTCTATATAGCCACTGTATATGCAGATACTTTTACAGCTCAGTGGAGGAACATTTTGGGGGGGATCCTGATATATACTTTGATCCTCGCACCTGACACTTCAGAAGATAATAATGTAACAAGTAAGGATGTTGATTCCATACGAACGGAAATAGATTACCAAGTAAAAGAGTTGCATGAAGAGCTAAAAAAAATCAAGGAGCAGATGATTGTCTCCAAAACACTTACACCAAGCAGACACAAAGAGTATTCGGAGTTGGAGGAGGAATGCGAGAGTTTACGTGTAGAGATTACGTCTCTGCGGGCAGATTTTGAACGTCTGAAGAAGAATGAAAATGTGGAGCAGGAACTTTGGTCTCATGAAGCAGAACTGAAGAGTCTGCGTCATGAATTGGAGGAACTGCGCACACGTTCAACCTAAGGAAATACTGCTAGAGAGTGGATAAGGATTCAGAGATACTAATTTCATAAGTATAGTGGAAAAAGAAAGACGGAACAGCGCAGTGTCCATTCCGTCTTTTTGTTTGCCTATATTCGATTTTATTTGAAAGGTTCATTGTAAAATGAAATCGGACACATAAAAAGTAGAACATACAGAATCAATCTGGTAAAATATCTTTGCACAAACACTACCAGGAGGTTCTGTATGTCCCACGCACATTCTACCACAAAACGCCGCACATTCAAACACTTAAACGCCTATCAGCGTGGGCAGATCGAGGCGATGCTGCGTCTTGGTGTCCCCAAGGTGAAAATCGCCAAAGACCTTGGCATCGCCCGCTCCACCTTGTACGAGGAAATAAAGCGCGGCACAGTAACGCAGAAGCGTTCCGATTGGACGTACTACGAGCAGTATTTTGCACAGTCCGGTCAAATTCGCTATGAGCGCAATCGTGAGAACTCCGGAAAGCCGCCCAAATTTAACGCAGCACAGGACTTCATCCGGTATGTAGAAAACGTCATTCTCAAAGACAAACACTCTCCTGATGCGATCTGCGGGCGTGCCAAGCGTATGAATCTGTTCGATGTGTCTGTCTGCACAAAGACCATCTACAACTATATTGCGATGGGGCTGCTCAAGGTCAAAAATATCGACCTGCAACAGAAGGTACGCCGTCGTAAGCGCAAAGAGAAAAAGAACCATGACGACGGCAGGACGCTCGGTGAGCGTATTGACTGCCGTGACCCTCTTGTTGACGAACGCTCTACCTTTGGAAATTGGGAACTTGACACCATCGTCGGGAAAAAGGGAACGGATCCTGTTCTGCTTGCCGTAGATGAACGTAAGAAGCGAAAGAGACACCTTGTAAAGATTCGTGCAAAGACCGCAGAGGCGGTTGCCGAAGGGCTTGCCAAACTAAGAGATCTCTATGGGGCACAATTTTCACAGGTATTTCGTACGATCACCTGCGACAATGGGAGCGAGTTTGCTCGTCTGCAAGAAGCTGTTCCGGAGGCGAAGGTGTACTATGCTCATCCTTACGCTCCTTGGGAACGTGGAACGAACGAGAAGCAGAATGCACTCGTTCGGTATTTCATTCCGAAGAGCATGGATATGACGAACTTGAGCGTGGAAGAAGTGCAGCGCGTAGAGGATTGGATCAATACCCTGCCACGCAAAATTCTAGGTTATGAAACGCCACAAGAGCGCTTCGATGCCGCGCTAAAAAATCTTCGTCCATAAATTTTGATTCTGTTATGCTCGACTGTCCGATTTGATATTGCAATTTAGGATTTTATTTGAAATTCTTCTCCGCGAATGCAAAGAGGTCGTTCGGATCAGCGGAATTCTTTCGCATGGCGAGCAGTTCAAACGCCAGCTTTTCGGCGGGGTTGAACTCCTTCGCGTCGAGACCGATTGTGGTCTCTACCTTCGTATCGCTTACCGCAGAGATACGAATGACCGTGAGGGGAATGCCCGATTCCTTCTCCGATGCGACATCCTTCATGTGGTTGATTGCAGCCTTGTCCAGCTTGACATCTCCGGCAGTCACGCGTATCGCCTTTGTCTGAGAGGCATCTGCGACCTGTATCTGCTCCATGAGCGTGTCGGCGCTCCCCGCGTCAACGAGGGTGATGATGCTGCGGATGAGATAGGAAGCCTCTTCAATATGTTCGGGGCGTGCATTGTCAAATGCGATCATGATTCTTCCGGGTCTGTCCTTCGTGAATCCATCGACGATAAGGTCGATGCCTGCCGGATTTCGGAACATATTGTAAGTGGGACCGTATGACGGCTTCGGTGGGTCAGCAATCTTTCGGAAGGTCAGTGCGTCCTTGTCCAGACTGTTCTTCTCCGCTGTCTCTGCAATCTCTGTGTTGATGATTGTGACGACCGCCTCGGGGGTACTTGTCGTATCCAGTTTCAGTGAACGGGAGTTCCCGCAGCCTGCAGCGGCGAGTACGAGAACCACAAGCAGTGCTGTCAGTATCTTTTTCATCGTGCTGCCTCCTACTCGAATATCTCTGCGTGCCCATGTGTGAATAAGGTGTAGACTTCGCCGTAGAGACCGTAGATCTCATCCTTTGTCTCGATCTTGTCGACGAGCTTTTCTTCCTTGCCATCACTTGCGATGTAGTCGATGCGCAGGAATCCATCACTTGTGCGGTAAATCTCAATACGTCCCGGAACCTTTGCAATACCGCCGTTGATCCCGCCATGTCGCGTGCCAATTTGCTGCTTGATTGTCTTGTCGCGGTATTTGATGGTAACGTAGTCTTCGTAACTCGTCGTGTCAACCGTCTTTCCGCCGATCATCTTGCTCGACAGTGTAATTTCAACATCGGGATGTTCCACCTTGTCGACGCAAAAGGTTCGGACAGTGACACCGCCATTCACGGATCCAAGCGAACCGTGACCTGCCGACAGTCCCGTGAGGACAATACGGCTGACGGGATATTTAAAGTCTGGGTGTATCTGTTTGCTTCCCACAAAATCCTTTGCATATGAGGATTTTGTTCCGTCACCTTTCAGCGGAAACTTTGCACGGATGACATCCTGGATCGCCAGTGTTGCAGCATCCTTTATGTCCACATCCTTCACCGTCTGGATGTTTTCTGCCTGCGGTGCATCATTTCCGCACCCTGCGGCAAAGACAGTCAGGGCTGCAGTGGCAAGCAGAGCCGCTGCCCATTTTCTTGGCATTGTGATTCCTCCCTTGCTTTTTTCTACATAAAACTCCTATGGAAATAATTGAGGCTACTGTATATTTGTTTTGTGCAACAGCTCCTTTCTCTATGGATACTGTTCTCACTATTACATCGTGAACCGTAGCGTTAGTATATGTTCATCGAAATCTGTTGGAAGACCAGTCGCATTTAATATGTGGAAATCGGTGAATTTAATCTCTCGGATCGTGTCCTTTGCTTCTGGAAATGCAAACACGAAAATTACTGGTTCGCTTGCGAGACGGGATACAACGGTCGGCAAGAATATATCATATTGGGGGAGGGCGCGGACAGGAACTTCACTCGAATCTGTGACCGCAGAAACCCCTGATGGTCGCACCCATCCAAAGCTGTAATTTGTCGTGCTGTTGTTCTTGAAGGAGAGAAAGACAACCTGCTCACCGCTGAACGTCTTACCGACATTGCCGTGAATCGAGACGTTGCGCATTCCGCCGGAGACAACCTCAATGGATTTGATCGGAGTTACTTCGACAATGCCACTGAGAAGCTGTTTCCAAACACCATTCTCATTGCGTAGAACCATAGTGCCAGATAGTGGATCCTGTTTTTTTTGCCCTTGTTCCGTATAGAGTGCCGTCCCGGTGATATCAGCTGCCATAACTTCACCGCGCGTCTGGATATTGGAGACCTGAAGATTTTCAAATTTTATATCATTCGGGCGCGTACTCCGAGCTTTTTTTATGAATGATTTCCCATCGTGCTCTGTCGTTGTTATTAATGCGACAAAGGATGGAGAATCCATTGCATAAACATCTTCGATTGAAGTCTTGTTACTTGCTGCTTTTTGCAGAATATCCTTGAAAACTTGTTCCGGATGCTCCACCTTTGCTGTCGTTGCTACTGTATCCTTTGAGTCGCTTCCGCATCCGCCTAGTGGAATGAGCAGCGAAAGTGCCATAATGGCAACTATGGCAGCAGAATTCCATTTCATCATTGGCATTCTCCTTCTGCTAAATAGCCGCCCTGCGTGAAATAAGCAAGACGGCTATCATAGCTTTTACAAAAACTTACTGCAATAGAGGATCCTCATCCGAATGATAAATAATAGAAGAGCGGTCATAGGATGACGAGCCGGCGTTTGTCACGAGTTGGAGAAAAGCTCCATGTCCATCCGGTCCCTGAACAACATACGCACTTCTTGCGCGAGGGGCGAGGATTACGCCGCCCTTCCCTGGACAAAACTCCATGTCTTCATCATATCCATCAACGGGAACTTCCTTGAATGTATAGTAAGAACCTTTTTCTCCCAATCCCGGTTGACCATAAAATGTCTTCCAATAACCATTCTGCTGACCCATGTTCTGAATTTCATCTGCGATTTGACGATACAACGTCTGCGTTGCACTCGCACCATCAGCTGTTACATAAAGCAATGTCCATCCTGAAATAGATCCAGCCGGGCGATTGTCTGCATGACGCCAATAGGAAAGCCACAATTCTTCTTCCGCATTAAATGCATCATTCCACCGCTTGTAGAGAACAATCCCTTCATCGTCGTACTCATAATAACCGGGTGATTTTTCCCAACCGTTTGGAAAAAGCGTATCGTCCTGGAACTCTGTTACGTTCTTTGGGTCTTTCTCGTGCAAGGGGATTCCATACGGACTAATGGTCGGATGTCCTTCATACTTTCCTGTCATCCACCGTAAGGCAAGAGGTGTTTCCGCAGAGACAAGTGCCACACTCCCTCCAAGGAAAACAATAAGCGTTAAGATGCAAAGACCTAAACGTACAGTCGTTTTGCGTCTCATCCAATCCCAGTTCATGATACAACCTCCTTAAAAATCTCAAAATATCACTTAAAGAATCTCTGATAAATTCAGCATCGTCATTTTGACGAAGTCTTTTATGCTTCTATACTTTGTGGACAAAGCCTATGACAATGTGACGAGCTTCATTTTATCAATGATTCCTTAAATTTTGTTTTTCATAAGCAAAATAGCGCATCCATAAAAAGAACACACAGGGGGTACATAATCAATTTGCTCATCGAAAGATCAAAGTGTGACTGCGGAAATACGGAAACGGCTATTTGCATCTTTTTCTTCGATATTCACCATAATTCCACGTTGTGCTGCGGTAGAAGTAATGCCATATAAATAATCATTGTCCTTTTGATCGATTGGTGTGCTGAGAAGTTCGGTGATTTCATTTTCGGTCATTCCAGCTACGGTGAGTGTTGCTATCATAATACGGCGTGCGTCGGTAGCCGCAGCTGTATTTGCCGCATCATATCGGATGTCCATATCACGCAAATCGCCTTTCCACATCTTGAAGTGAACGGTGACACCGCTTTGGGTGAGTGATGTATATACTGGACCCAACTCTGGGATAATCGTTTCTCCTGCATTATAAGCGGGGGAACTCAGTCGCGCCGCCGAATTTTCTGATGTAATGATATTATTGATTGAAGTGGCAACCAAAGTGGCATCTGTGTGATCTATGATAGATCCTGTGGCCATGGACCGCACTGTTGACGCACTGCAAAACGAAAGAAGTGCAAGGAGCAGGGAAAACAAAAATAATTTTTTCATAGAAATACACCCTTTCCCATAAAAATTTAATCAATACATATCGTACATAAGGAAATTTGGATAAATTCGACACCATCATTTTGAGGCATCCTTTTGCTTGAATTTTGTCAGTAAAACCTCTACAGAGGACTCTTTTGATTTGACTCTTTGTTCGAACAAAAAACTGCACTAATCAGATGGCTTTTAACCAGTAATTTCCTAAGATTAAATTATACAAGTTGCAATTATTTTGTCAAGAATATTGTAAACAATATTTCAGAAGAGTGTGTCATATTTCTGTGATATTTTGACGTTCATTCATGAATTGCTGATTTGCAAAGAATCATTAGGCAACTTCCCCTATCCTGTGTTATAATTTTCTTATATTTGAAACGTAGGAGGGAGATCCGTTGTTTGCAAAGACTTATGGTGCGACGACCCTCGGGATTGACGGACGGATTATCGACGTTGAGGTGGATGTGTCACCGGGGCTGCCGGGCTTTGAGTTGGTCGGGCTTCCCGATACGTCGGTAAAGGAGTCTAAGGAGCGGGTACGGACGGCGATTCGTAACTCGGGCATTCAGCTGCGGCAGGAGAGGGTGACGGTGAATCTTGCACCTGCCGATGTGCGAAAGGACAGCTCGGGGCTCGATCTGCCGATTGCGGTTGGTCTGCTTGCATCCTACGGTATGGTTCCGGAGACGGCGGTGCAGAACGCACTTTTCTCGGCGGAACTTTCTCTCGATGGGAACTGCCGTCCGATCAGCGGCATTCTCCCGATGGCGATTACGGCGCGGGAATATGGTCTGACGGAGTTTTACGTTGCACCGTCCAATGCAGACGAGGCACTCCTGATTGACGGACTGAAGGTCTTTGCCGTCGAAAATCTGGCGCAGCTTGTGCGTCATTTGACGGGCACGGAGATGCTGACTCCTTCTGCACCAAAACCAATAAAAGACACAAAAGACAATGCCTTTACCGATGACTTTGCGGATGTGCAGGGGCAGTATCAGGCGAAACGTGCGCTTGAGATTGCAGCGGTAGGAGGGCATAATGTCCTCATGGTCGGCGTGCCCGGTTCGGGCAAGACGATGCTGGCACGTCGGATGTCTTCGATTCTGCCGGAGCTGACGAAGGAAGAAGCCATCGAGATCACAAAGATCTACAGTATTTCGGGACTGCTCGGCAAGGATACGGGGCTTGTGACGACGCGCCCCTTCCGCAGTCCGCATCATACATCCTCGACGGTGGCGATGATCGGCGGCGGGAGCATCCCGCGCCCGGGAGAGGTGACACTCGCGCATCACGGCGTGCTCTTTCTGGATGAACTGCCGGAGTTCAGCAAGAAGACGCTTGAGGTGCTGCGTGAGCCGATCGAGGATCGCCAGATTACCGTGTCGCGTGCGAACGCAACACTGACGTTTCCCTCCAGTATCATTCTCATAGCTGCGATGAATCCATGCCCTTGTGGTTTTTTAGGGGATAAAGATCATATATGTGAATGCTCTGCGGGGGAGATCAAACGATATACGCGCAAGCTGTCGGGACCATTACTGGATCGCATTGATCTGCATATTCGTGTGTCGCGCGTGGCGTATTCGGATCTTCACACTACGCGCAGGGCGGAGTCCTCCGAAGCCATTCGTCAGCGCGTCGTAGCGGCGCGTGCCATCCAGCAGAAACGGTTGGGGAAACACGGGCTCTTTTGTAATGCGCAGATGAATCACAGCATGATAAAGAAATATTGTCAGCTTGAGAAGGAGGCGGAGGGATTGCTCGAGGCGGCTTTTCATCGCATCAATCTATCGGCGCGTTCCCATGACCGTATCATCAAGGTGGCGCGGACGATCGCAGATCTCTCGCAGTCCCAAAACATTACAGCGGCACATATCGCGGAGGCGATACAGCTGCGTGCTGATGTCGGACTGAACATTGAGTGACATGACAAATAGGGAGCATAGATATGACGACGGAACATATAGAGGATGTAAAACTTGAAATCTTTATTCCGGAGACGCACCTCGCTCAGCTGCGGCACGCACTGCAGTCTGTGGATGCGGGACATCTTGGAAACTATGACAGCTGTCTTGCGTACTCGCATGTAACAGGATCATGGCGACCACTTGCAGGAGCTTCGCCGTACGAGGGAACCATCGGGGAGCTGTCCGAGGCACCGGAACTCAAAGTCGAACTGCGTGTGAAAGCGGCTCGTTTGGAGGAGACACTATCCGCGATCCGCGCCGTTCATCCCTATGAGATGCCTGAGATCTTCGTTATTCCACTGTTGTGCTGAAAAGGGAGATACAAGCTCTTTACACGCTATGATATAATAGAAGAAATCTGTCTCCCTCTGTGGGATTAACTGTCATCAAATGGAGGAGCGCACTTGGCTGAAAAAATTCGACCCCAACTGCTCTCATTTCTAAAGCCAAATGCTGCGCCGTTGCGTGTCCTAGTTGTCGAGAGTTTGACATATCTGCATGAGCTGCGCAGAATGTTTCCGCAGGCGGAACTCTATGCCGTTACGGCAGAGGAAGATGAGATGGAGCGGGATGCTCCTGCTGGAGTTCACTGGCAGATTCTCGACTATCTTTCGATTCCGCTTCCGTACACGCGTGGATTTTTTGACTATATTATTTCAGATCTTGCCTTGGAACAGGCGGATAATCCGCAGGATATTGCTGCGGGTTTTTCCATGTTCCTGAAAGAAACAGGAGCGTTCCTTACCAGCTTTCGCAACATTAGACATTGGTCCGTACTGCAAAATCTAATGGAAGGGCATTATTATAATATTGTTTCGCGTCTCTATGCGAGAGCTGAGTTTGAAAATCTGCTCTATGCCTCGTTTTATAAGAGTGTGCGCGTGCACCGGCAGAAGCGCGAGGCTCCGGATGGTCTCATCACGCGTCTTATAGCGGCTGGTTTTGAAAATGAGTGCGATGACCTTGAGACGGAGTTCTACCTTGTTCGTGCAGATCGCTCCATGCCGGAGCTGGCGCTTCTCAAATCCATGTATACGACGGCAGAGCGTGAGCAGATGGTACGTCTGATTCATCGGATTGAATACGATGTGGAAACCTTGGCAGCCGTCCGTGGATTGTGGGAGATGTTGGACCGACTTGCGGTATTTCCTGACTATCTGGCATCATTGGCTCGTGAGACTGTTGTTCATACAGAGGCATTCTATCAGAGCTTATTAACCCATTCGGATGGACGAAAGGATTTCATTCATGCAGTACTGAGCGTGAGTGTCATGGAGAGCGTTGATCCATTGGAACAAGAAGGCTATCGCAGGTTACAAAGCTATATGCAAGGAAAAGAGATCGAAGGATGATGGAGCTGGATCGCAATAAAGTTGCCTTTATCACCTGTGTCAATGATGATGATATGTACAGTGAATGTCTGCTGTATCTAAAATCGCTGCATATTCCTGATGGAATTACAGTGGAATATATCCCAATATACAATGCGCACTCTATGTGTGCGGGATATAACGAAGGCGCACAACAGACGAGTGCATATTATAAAATCTATCTGCATCAGGATGTGCTGATTGTCAACAAGAATATCATTGCGGATCTGCTTGCGATTTTTGAGGACAAGACGGTCGGACTTGTCGGCATGATTGGCTGCCGCAGTCTGCCGCGTTCCGGTGTCTGGTGGGATGGTCTGCGCACCTATGGGCGCGTCCTGCATCATTGTGAGCCGGAGAGCGTGGTGGACTCCCACTGTATGGAACCGGATGAGGCATATATCGACGTGGAGGCGGTGGATGGGCTTCTGCTCGCGACGCAGTACGATCTTCCGTGGCGTGATGATCTGTTCACAGGCTGGCATCTATACGACACCTCGATGTGCATGGAGATGCAGCGGCATGATTTTCGTGTCGTCGTCCCCAACCAGGAGGAGGACTTTTGGTGTATTCATTGCACGCGTGAGAAGCCGCTTGCGCCGGAATACAAACGATTTCAGAAGATATTTCTGCACGAATATGGAGCGGAACTGCATCCAGAGGTTTGAGCAAAATAAGTGGAAAGGAGGTTTTCGTCTATGCAGGATCAGCCGCCGAAGGCAGAACATGCGGCAGAGGAAAAGATCAACTGGCTGAGACTTGCCACAAAATTTTCTGATGATGGGGATTTGAAGGGCATGCGTGCCTGTGCCAAAGAAGTTGATCGATTGATGGCCGGAGACATTGACGCGACCGCTGTGAATGCTGAGGTGGCACTCTACAGCGGCCGTATCGACGAGGCCGAGGAGCTGGCCGGTAAGGTGCTGCGCATTCAGCCGCGCCATCCCCGTGCACGCATGGTCTTAGCCGGGCTCGCCGCACTGGAGTTTCGCCTGGATGATGAGATCCCACTGCTTGCTGATCTGATCGAGGAATTGACTTATAAGGCCAAGGTGCTTGGTGAAGAGGATCCCTCTTATGCCATTTATCATCAGATGCTCAAACGTGCGCGCGGTTGGCTTGCCGACGCACTCTACCTCGCGGGAGAGGCAAAGGGCGCTGCGCATGAACTTCTGATGTCCAGTCGTCTTGCGGATGAGACGGATGAGGCAGCGGATCTCTACAGCAAATATCTCTTTATGCGCAACTATCGGTATCTCGGGGCAAAAGACGGGCGACTGAAGGCCGAACACTATGAGAGCCTGCTTGATGTGCACCCTTATAAACATGACAATGCAGCACGAACGGCCAGAAGAAAGCTTCGCATTGGCTATATATCGCCGGATTTTCGGGAACATTCGGTATCATATTTTCTGCCTCCTCTGCTTCGGCATTTTGACGGCGAGCAGTTCATGGTCTTTTGCTATGCGACGGGGAGAAGTGACGCGGTAACGGAACGACTTCGTACGCGCCGTGTAACATGGCGTGATCTGCGGGGGCGTCCTCCACGGACGGCGGCACGCCTGATCGCAGAGGATAAGATTGATATACTTGTGGATCTCTCCGGACATTCACAGGATAATGCATTGCCGATTATGGCACATCGTCCTGCACCTGTTCAAGTTTCCGGCATTGGATATACAAATACGACGGGGCTGTGTGCCATCGACTACTTTCTGTCCGACGAGATCTGTATTCCCAAGGGGGATACAGCGGCAGAGGCTGGGTTTGTCGAACGGATTTTGCGCCTTTCGCACTCCCATCTCTGTTACGCACCGGAGTTGATTCGCGTGATGCCGGAGGCAGGCTATGAGCCGCCGATGCGTAAAAACGGTTATGTGACGTTTGGCAGTTTCAATAACTTTGCCAAAGTGACGGATGAGACGTTGCTTTTGTGGCGTGGAATATTGGAGTCCGTGCGCGACTCAAAACTCGTCATCAAGGGGAAGATCGCCAGCATTGACGCAGGGATCAACTTTGCAAAGAAGCGTTTTTCCATGCTCAGCTACGACCTTGCGCGGGTGGAGTTTCGCCCGTATAGTCCGGATTATCTTGAGCAGTATCGGGATATCGACATTGCGCTTGATACGGCGCCTTACAACGGCGGACTGACTACGTGTGAGGCGCTCTATATGGGGGTTCCCGTCATTTCGCTTCGTGGACGTACGCACGGCTCACGCTTTGGCGCGTCTATTCTGACGAATGCAGGCGTGCGTGAGCTTGTCGCTGAAAACGACATCAACTACGTGCGCCGTGCGGTTCAGCTCGCGGAGACACCGAAGCTCCTGGAGGCATATCATATGGGGCTGCGTGCTAATATGAAGCGCTCTCCTCTGATGAATATTGAGGGCTATATGGAAGAGCTGGAGATGGCCTATCAGGAGATATGGGAAAATTTTTGTAAATCCAACTCCACGGTGTGATGTAGCTTGATTGATCAAGAGAAGGGAGGAAAAGAATGTCCTTTGCCCATCTGCATGTGCATACCGAGTACAGTCTGCTCGACGGAGCCAGCCGAATCAAGGAGCTCATCCGACGTACGAAAGAACTCGGGATGGATTCGGTTGCCATTACTGATCACGGTGTGATGTACGGCACTGTCCGATTTTATAAGGAAGCAAAGGCACAGGGCATTCATCCCGTCATTGGATGCGAGGTCTATCTTGCACCGGGGCATCGGCAGGAACGTGCGGAGGTGGATGGTACACGCTACTATCATCTGATTCTCCTTGCCGAAAACGAAGTCGGTTATCGAAATCTGGTTCAACTCATATCCCTCGCCAATATCGAGGGATATTATTATAAGCCGCGTATTGACAAAGAACTGCTGCGTCAATACCATGATGGTATCATAGCACTATCTGCCTGTGTGGCAGGGGAGATTCCGCAAGCGATTCTGCGCGGGGACAGTGAACGGGCGAATGCTTTGATTCGCGAATATGTGGAGATCTTTGGGCAGGATAATTTTTTCCTTGAGATTCAGGATCACGGGTTGCCCGAGGAAAAGACCGTCAACCGAGCGCTGCGTGATCTTGCCCAAAAGCACGACATCGGTCTTGTTGCAACGAATGATGTTCACTATGTCCATGCAGACGACAGCGAGTTTCATGACATTCTACTTTGCGTGCAGACCGGACGAACGATCAACGATCCTGACCGCATGCGCTTCTCCGGTCCCGATTACTATCTGAAATCAGAGGAGGAGATGACGGCTCTTTTTGTAGACTGCCCTGAGGCGATTGAGAATACGGCAAAGATTGCCGCACGCTGTCAGGTGGATTTTACATTCGGTGAGCTGCAGCTTCCGTTCTACCCGCTGCCGGACCACTATGAGAGCGACGATGCCTATTTGCGTGTTCTCTGTGAGGAGCGTATTCTTGCACGCTATCCGAATGCAGCGGACGAGGTTCGTGCACGTCTGGACTATGAGCTCGGCGTCATTCATGGCATGGGGTATGCAAGCTATTTTCTTATCGTGTGGGATTTTATCAACTACGCGCGTGAGCACGGTGTTGAAGTCGGTCCCGGACGTGGGTCGGCAGCGGGCAGCATTGTCGCCTATCTCCTTGGCATCACGAACATTGACCCACTCCAGTATGCACTCCTCTTTGAGCGATTTCTCAATCCCGAACGCGTCTCCATGCCGGATATTGATATCGACTTTGACGATATCAATCGCGGACGGGTGATTTCGTATGTCAAGGAGCGCTACGGCGAAGATCATGTCGCGCAGATTGCAACGTTCGGTACGATGGGGGCAAAGGGAGCGATCCGCGATGTCGGGCGCGTACTTGAAATGTCGTTCAGCGAAGTATCTGCCATCACCAAGCTCGTCCCGGCGGAACTGAATATCACGTTGGAGCGTGCACTTCATGAGTCCTCGGATTTCAGGCGCGTTTACGAGGGGGACGAGAGCGTTCGCAGGGTGATCGACCTCGCACGGAGGATCGAGGGACTGCCGCGCAACATCTCCATCCATGCGGCAGGCGTGGTGATTGCGAAGAATCCGCTTGCAAGCCAGGTGCCCGTGTGGGTTTCGGATGGTACACTGGTCACGGAGTTTGATAAGGATGATGTGGAGGGGTTGGGCCTCCTCAAAATGGATTTTCTGGGACTGCGTACACTCACCATCATTGCGGATACTGTTCGTCATGTGTATGCATCGCATGGCATCGAGCTGGATGTCGATGCAATACCGCTTGTGGACGAAAAAACCTCACAAATGCTGTGCAATGGTGATACGGGCGCTGTCTTTCAGATGGAATCAGCGGGCATGACAAATCTCGTCAAGGATCTCCAGCCAAAGGGGTTCGTCGATCTCATCCCGACCGTTGCTCTCTATCGGCCGGGCCCCTTAGGCAGCGGCATGGTGACGGACTTCATCGACGGGCTGCATGGCAAGAAAGATGTTGTCTATATGCATCCCTTGCTCGAACCGATTCTGAAGGAGACGTTCGGTGTCGTGCTCTATCAGGAGCAGGTTATGCAGATTGTTCAGGTGCTCGCGGGGTTCAGTCTCGGGCAGGCGGATCTCCTGCGCCGTGCGATGGGAAAGAAGAAGCACGACCTCCTAATGGCGCAGAAGGAGATTTTTCTGCAGGGCTGTGCAAAGAATGGGCTTGAGGCATCGCTCGCGAATCACATCTTCGACCTGCTGACGCATTTTGCGGACTACGGCTTCAATAAGTCCCACAGTGCCGCCTATGGTCTGCTCGCATGGCAGACGGCATATCTCAAAGCGCACTATCCCGTGGAGTTTATGGCGGGCGTATTGACGAGCATCATGGACAAGACGGACAAGATCCCCGTCTATATCCAGCTCTGCCGTCGGATGGGAATTCGGATTCTTCCGCCGGACATCAATTCGAGTGCGGCGACGTTCGGCATCGAAAGCGGTGCGATCCGCTTCGGTCTTGCTGCGGTCCGCAACGTCGGCGAGAATGCGATCGTGAGCATGGAGCGCGTACGATCAGAGGGCGGAAAGTTCCGCTCGCTTGTGGACTTCTGTGCGCGTGTCGACCTGCGGACGGTCAACAAGCGGGCGATTGAGAGCCTCATCAAATGCGGTGCATTTGACAGCATCGGCATGGAGCGCAATCAACTGCTTGCCGCGCTTGATGCGGCGATACAGGATGCGGCACGGCGGCAACGGGACATCCTGAGCGGGCAGGGGGGCCTCTTTGGTGAGGAGACAATGGAGGAGGTTCAGCAGATACGCGCTTTGGCGAACATTCCGCCGAGCACGGCGCGTGAGCGTCTGGCATGGGAGAAAGAGGCGACGGGGTTCTACATCACAGGGCACCCGCTGGATGATTACAGCGATACACTCTCCTCCCTGCTCTCGATCGGAGAGATTCCAAATGTTGTCCGTAAGGATCGTCAGCTTGTCCGTATCGGTGGAATTCTGACGAGCACCAAACGCTTCACGACCAAGAAGGGCGACACCATGCTCTTTGCGGAGCTTGAGGATTTCAGTGGAAAGATGGAGGTTACGGTGTTCCCGCGCGTGTTCTATGCACATGTATCTGATCTGGAGACGGACAGCATCATCGTTGTGCAGGGCCGCGTTGATATGACAGGCGAAGAGCCGAAGCTGCTGGCAGATGAGATCTGGCGGATGAGCGAATATCGCGCATCCTTCTATTTAATTCCCTCTGCAGATGCAGATCGACGCACACTGTGGACGGCGATGCAGGAGATTTTTGCTGCGCACAGAGGAGAACACCCCGTCTTCGTACAGAGTGAGGGGCGATGGCGCAAGCTTGAGGAGCACTGTTGGATCGACGGCTCACCTGCGGTACAACAGGAACTCAGGGCGCTCATGGGAGAACGTGCCGTCAAGGTACGATAGGGGACGAAATGGAAGAACGATTGCAGAAGATCCTCAGCCATGCGGGGATAGCGTCACGTCGTGCGGCAGAAGAAATGATTCGCGCGGGACGGGTTACGGTGGACGGCGCCGTCATCACGGAATTGGGATGTAAATTTGACGCGGGGTGTCACATGATTGCTGTAGATGGTGTCCGTATAGAGCCTAATGAGCAGAAATTTTACATCCTGATCAACAAGCCGCGCGGTTATCTCTCGACGGCACGCGATGATCGAGGACGTGAAACGGTACTCGATCTCCTGCCAGATTTCCCTGCGCGGCTCTATCCCGTTGGGCGGCTCGATGTCGATACGGAGGGCCTTCTGCTCATTACAAACGACGGGGCTCTGACGCAGGAGCTGCTCCATCCGCGCTACGAGATCGACAAGGTCTATCACGCAGAGGTCATCGGAACGGTCGATGCAGCGGGGCTGGCTCAGCTGCGCTCCGGGATCCTCCTTGAGGACGGGATGACAGCGCCGGCAAGAGTTCGTGTTCTGCGGCGTACAGAGGGCCGTACCGTAGTTGAGACCATCATACATGAGGGGCGCAACCGCCAGGTGCGGCGTATGTTTGCCGCGATCGGCTGTCATGTCTGCATACTGCGGCGTGTCCGTTTCGCGGGGTTGACACTACGGGGGCTTGCCTCAGGCGCATTTCGCCATTTGACTGCGGAGGAGATTGATGAACTGCGAAGATGTGCAGGGGTGATGGATGGTGAATCAAATCGTCATTGTGGGCGCGGGCCCCGCGGGGATGATGGCGGCAGCAGCGGCGGCAGAGTGCGGCGGAAGCGTTCTGCTCCTCGAGAAGATGCCGCGCGTCGGCCGCAAGATGATGATCACGGGAAAGGGGCGCTGCAACGTCACAAGCGCCGATGATGTTCCGGACATCATCAGGAATATCATCGGCAACGGCAGATTCTTGAACAGCAGTCTGCGTGCCTTTGACAATGCGGATGTGATGGCGTTCTTTGAGGGATTGGGTGTCCCCCTTAAGACAGAGCGCGGCAACCGTGTCTTTCCGCAGAGTGACCGTGCTGCCGATGTTGTGGATGCTATGATGAAACACCTGCGTGACCAAGAGGTTGAGATTCGCACGAATACCTCAGTGAGCGGCCTCCTCATCGAGGCGAATAAAATATGTGGCGTGCGTCTCGTGGACGGCTCGGAGGTCGAGGCAGCCGCTGTGATTCTCGCGATGGGCGGTGCCTCCTATCCCGCGACGGGCTCGACGGGGGACGGCTATGTTCTCGCGCGTGCGGTGGGACATACAGTCACGCCGATCTTTCCTGCGCTTGTCCCTCTCGTGACACGGGAAACGTGGGTCAGGGAGGTGCAGGGGCTCTCCCTGCGAAATGTGCGTGCGACGCTCTATCATGCGGGGAAGAAGGAGCAGGACTTTTTCGGAGAAATGCTCTTTACGCATTTCGGAGTAACGGGTCCGATCATCCTCCAGCTGAGCCGCCGTGCATCGGAGCTTCTAAGGGATGGGAAAAAGGACATCGAACTGCGTCTGAACCTCAAACCGGCGTTGACGCATGAAAAATTGCGGGAGCGTGTGGATCGGGATTTTGCAGCATACGAGCAGAAATACCTCCACAACGGAATGATCGATCTCCTACCCAAGCGTCTGATCGACATTGTGCTGAATGCAGCGGGACTTGCCCCCGCGCGCGTCGTCGGACAGATTTCATCAAAGGAGCGGGAACGCCTTGTGCATGTCTTACAGGCACTCCCGCTGACAATCATGGGGACACGCCCCATCGCCGAGGCGATTGTGACGGCGGGCGGTGTCGCGACGCATGAGATCAATCCACGCACGATGGAGTCCAAGATCGTAAAGCATCTCTATTTTGTCGGAGAACTGGTCGATGTGGACGCCTATACGGGCGGCTACAATCTGCAGGCGGCGTTTTCGATGGGGCACGCTGCAGGCTGCCATAGCGTTTGGAACTTGGAAGGGACGTAAATGAATGACTGAGATGAAGACGATTGAACCTGCGCGCCATGGTTGGCAGGGCACGATCGATGTACCGGGGGATAAATCCATCTCGCACCGTAGCGTCATGTTTGCGGGGCTGGGCAACACGCCCGTGCATATCAGAAATTTCCTCCATGCGGCGGACTGTCTGTCGACGGTCGGCGTGATGCGTGCGCTTGGCACGGCAATCGAATTTTTGAACGAGAACGAACTGATTGTTACGGGAAAAGGCCTATACGGGCTGTCCGAGCCGATGACCGTACTCGATGCTGGAAACTCGGGGACGACACTGCGCCTCATGATGGGGCTGCTCGCGCCGCAGCCGTTCCTCTCCGTGTTCAGCGGCGATGCCTCGCTGACGCGCCGTCCGATGGGGCGCGTGCTCCTACCGCTCTCCGAAATGGGGGCACGTATCTACGGGCGCAATGTGAACAACAATCTCCCACTCACGATCGTACCGACGGGGGAGAAGCTGCGGGGGATTCACTACAACAGCCCCGTTGCAAGCGCACAGGTCAAGTCCGCGATCCTGCTCGCGGGGCTCTATGCGGATGCGCCGACAACGGTGACAGAGCCGTATGTCTCGCGCGACCATACGGAGCAGATGCTCGCGGGCTTCGGCGTTCATCTCAAGCGCACGGGGACGAGCGTCACCGTTTTCCCCGTGGAGGAGGGGAGCTATCGTGCGCCCGATGAGATCACGGTGCCGGGTGACATCAGCTCGGCGGCATACTTTCTCGTCGCGGGGAGCATTATCAAGGATAGCCGCCTCCTGCTGCGGAATGTTGGCATCAATCCGACACGTACGGGCATTCTGGACGTGCTCGCGGAGATGGGCGCACACATTGCGGTGCAGAATGAGCGCATGAGCGGCGGTGAGTGCGTTGCCGACCTCGCGGTCGAGACAGCAGAGCTGGGCGGCACTTCCTTCGGTGCGGAGATCATGCCGCGCCTCATCGACGAGATTCCGATTCTCGCCGTCGCCGCGCTCTTTGCCAAGGGCGACACCGTCATCACGGGTGCAGGTGAACTGCGCGTAAAGGAAACCGATCGTCTGCATGCAATCGCGACGGAGTTCCAAAAGCTTGCCCCCGGCAGCATTGAGGAATGCGAGGATGGGCTCATCATTCATGGGAAACCAAAGATGCAAAGGGGGCAGGCGAGCAGTTATGGTGATCATCGTATGGCAATGTCGCTTGCCGTACTCGGCGCGGCGGCGGACGGTGTCATTATTGAGGAACCGGACAGCGTGAACATTTCTTATCCGATTTTTTTTGCTGAAATCGAACGGATGTAAAAGGAGAAGGATTTTACGATGAAACGCGTGATAGCGATCGACGGCCCTGCGGGTGCGGGAAAGAGCACCGTTGCAAAGATTGTGGCGGAAAAACTCGGCTATACTTACATCGATACGGGGGCGATGTACCGCGGCGTGGCATGGAAAACGCTCAAGCAGTCGCAGGAGGCGACGGACGAGGATATCCTCCGCGCCGTTCATGACATCGACGTGCACCTTGCCTGTACGGAGAGCGGGACGCGCGTCACCGTCGACGGTGCGGATGTGACGGGAGAGATCCGCACGCCCGCGGTCACACACATCGTCTCCCGCGTTGCGGCACTCGGTCCTGTGCGTGAGAAGATGGTGGAGCTGCAGCGTGCAATGGCGGCGGACGGTGCGGTTGTCATGGATGGACGTGACATTGGGACAAATGTGCTCCCCGATGCCGACGTGAAGATTTTCCTGACGGCATCGGTCGAGGAGCGTGCGCGCCGTCGCTATGACGAAATGAAGGAAAAGGGCTATGCGGTCGATTTTGACGAACTGAAACAGGAGATTGCCGCACGCGACAAGCAGGACAGCGAGCGTGCGATCTCCCCCCTGCGTCAGGCGGAGGATGCTGTTTTGCTTGACTCGACGACACTCTCCATTGATGACGTTGTTGCGCGCATCATGGAACTCTCGGAATAGGCAGGGACAGTTATGTTGTACAGATTTTTACAGATCGTATTTCGATTGCTTTTCTACACTGTGTTTCGCACGCGCGTCTACGGACGCGAGAACATACCGAAGGAGGGGGCCGTGATCCTCGCAGCGAATCATGCGAGCAACATTGACCCGCCGCTGATGGCGAGCCTCATTGAGCGTCCTGTCAGCTATATGGCGAAGATCGAGCTGTTCGAGAATCCGATCTTTGGCGCAGCGATTCGCCGCTGTCACGCATTCCCCGTGAAGCGCGGTGCATCCGATCGCGGTGCGATCAAGGCTGCCGTTACAGTGCTCAAGGAAGGACACATGCTCGGACTTTTCCCCGAGGGTACGCGCAGCAAGACGGGGGAGCTGCAAAAGGCGGAGGCGGGGATCGCCCTGATCGCCTCCATGACGGGGGCACCAATTGTACCTGTTGCCATACTGAACTCGCACCGTATCTTTGCCAATGGCGGATTGCTTCCGCAGCTGCGCATCATGTACGGTGCACCGATCTCCTTTCAGGGCGACCGCAAAAGTAAGGAAGCGCTCGACGCCTTTTCTGCCGAAATCATGGCGCATATCGAACGGATGAGGGATGCGCTCAGTAAAATGTGAGATCAGCCGTTTTTGTCCTGTTCCGCAGTCGATACAGATGTAGGAACGCGATAAAAACGGCTTATTCTATTGGAAGTCCTATAACATATTCCATAGAAATTATGCAGACAATTTACAGACAAGTGGAATAATATGAGGAACAGAGAGGGGGATATTTGTTGCAGGTATCCATACTGGCGAGCGGGAGCAAGGGGAATTCGGTCTACGTGGAGCTGGACGGCGTGCGGCTCTTGGTGGATGCGGGCATCAGTGCGGCACGGATCACGAAAGGGCTGCGTGCACGAGGCATAGAACCGCAGAGTCTCGATGCCGTGCTCGTCACGCATGAGCACATCGACCATGTGCGTGGGTTGAAGACGCTCGCCAAGCAGTATCATCTGCCAATTCTTGCAACGCGCGGAACGCTTGCGGGCATTGACGGCGGTGCGGCATTCGAGGACGATATGCGAAGCATTTCGGATGCATTCATGATCGGCAATGTGACTGTACAGCCCTTTGCGACCTCACATGATGCGGCAGAGCCATGCGGATTTCGCATCGAGGGATCACATTGCTGCACAGTGGCGACCGATCTCGGCGTGGTGACCGATACGGTGCAGGACGCGATGGAGGGGGCAGATGTCCTCGTTCTCGAGGCGAACCACGATGCCGATCTCCTGCGGCAGGGCAGCTATCCGTGGCCGCTCAAACGGCGCATCCTCTCGAATCGCGGTCATCTGGCGAATGGAGATGCTGCATGGGCCCTCACACGCATGAAAAAACACCCGCGCAAGGTCTATCTTGCACATCTTTCGGAGGAAAACAACCGACCTGCACTCGCACGTGATACAGTGCATGACATCCTTGCCTCGTGCGGTATGACGCTCGATATCGAGAGCTGCCTGCCAGAGGGCAGTGCAGAAATCATCATGTAAAGGAGATGTCTTTATGAACATCCGAAGCAAAAAACGCAAGGGAATGGCTCTCGCTGCGGGAGCAGTTCTGGCCTCCTTTGTTATCTTTGGCGGCTGCTCAATGGGAACGGCCGCCGATAATACAGTCAGCGGCACAAAGCCCGCGCAGACAGTTGATGTCTCCGGGCTCTCGGAGGCACGCAACACGCCTGTTGTCCGTGCGGCAAAGGCGGTTGGACCTGCTGTCGTGGGCATCACGAACAAGGCGGTCGCACGCGACTGGTTCAATAATCCGGTGGAAACGCAGGGCGTTGGTTCCGGCGTGATTTTCCGTAGCGACGGCTACATTGTGACGAATAATCATGTGGTCGACGGAGCGAAGGAGATCATTGTCTCGCTCTCTGATGGACGCAGCATCAAGGGCAAACTCATCGGAAAGGATGAGTTCACCGATCTCGCCGTTGTGAAGGTGGATGAAAGCAACCTGCCGACAGCGGTTTTTGGCAACTCCGATTCCGTTGTTGTTGGAGAGCCCGCGATTGCGATTGGCAATCCGCTCGGGCTTGAGTTCCAGGGCAGCGTTACCGTCGGTGTTATCAGTGCACTGAACCGTACACTTGATGTCAGCGATAAGCGCGTGAAGCTGCTGCAAACTGATGCAGCAATCAGCCCCGGCAACTCGGGTGGGGCACTTGTAAACGCCGACGGTGAAGTTATCGGCATCAACAGTGCAAAGGTGGCGGCAGCCGCGGTCGAGGGCATGGGGTTCTCCATCCCAATCAATACGGTGCAGACCATCGTGAATGAGCTGATCGAAAAGGGCTATGTGGCACGTCCGTACCTCGGTGTCTCCGTGTTCGATCCGACGACAGCTGCACGCTACGGCTATCAGCTCAACATCGACAAGGGGGTCTACATCTTCCGTCTGACCCTCGACGGGCCCTGCGGCAAGGCGGGCTTCCAGCGCGGTGACATCATCCTCGCGATCGACGGCGAGGAGGTCAACAGCGTTGCAGATCTGCGCAATAAGATCGCCTCGTACAAGGTCGGCGACAAGGTGACGGTAACATACGACCGCAACGATACGAAGCACAAAGCAGAGGTAACGCTCGAAGAAATGCCGCAGGAAGATCGGTGAAGATCAGCATTGTCTGTGCGGGAAAACTGAAGGAAACGTATTTGCGTGATGGGATCGCAGAGTATGAGAAACGACTGCGGCCCTATGCCGATGTGCAAATACGTGAGATTGCCGAAGAGCGCATGAAGGAGCATCCGTCCGCAGCGGAAAAAGCAGGGGTCCTGCGGCGTGAGGGAGAGCGCCTTCTCGCGCAGGTACCAAAGGATGCCTACCTCATCGTACTGGATGTCGGCGGTACAGCCTATTCCTCGGAGGAGCTTGCGGCAAAGCTGGACGGGCTTGCGCTCGCGGGGCAGAGCCACGCTGCCTTTCTCATCGGCGGCCCCTTCGGGCTGTCGGATGAGGTGCGCCGCACGGCCGGACTTCGACTTTCATTCTCGCACTTCACACTCCCGCATCAGCTGATCCGACTTTTTCTGATGGAGCAAATCTATCGAGCTTTTAAGATCAGCAGGGGAGAGCCATATCATCTGTAGAACGAGAGGTTTCTGCAAAAATGCAGAGGCCTCTTTTTTGTATTTCAAGTGCATATTGTATTCATGCCTGTAGTCCCTATACAAACCTTTGTGCCGTGTGCTATACTCAGTCACGTTCGATGAAGGGCACCGAGCAAGCAAGAGGGAGGAATTATAATGTCTGACATGAAACAGTATGTCGATGATATTCTCGATCTGGTATCGAAGCGCGATCCCGATCAAACGCATTTCAAGAACACAGTTGCTGAGGTTCTGACATCCGTCGTTCCGCTTTTGGAGAAGCATCCGGAGTACAAGCAGCACAAGATTCTTGAGCGCATGATCGAGCCGGATCGCATCATCACATTCCGCGTGCCGTGGGTGGACGACAAGGGCGAGATCCAGGTCAACCGTGGGTTTCGTGTACAGATGTCCAGCACGCTCGGACCATACAAGGGCGGTCTGCGCTTCCATCCAAGCGTGACGCTCGATATTCTGAAATTCCTCGCATTTGAGCAGGTCTACAAGAATGCGCTGACGGGATTGCCGATTGGCGGCGGCAAAGGCGGCTCGGACTTTGATCCGCACGGGCGCTCGGACAACGAGGTCATGAATTTCTGCCAGAGCTTCATGACGGAGCTCTATCGCCACATCGGGCCGAACGTGGATGTTCCGGCAGGCGATATTGGTGTCGGTGGGCGTGAGATCGGCTATCTCTTCGGTCAGTATAAGCGCATCCGCGACTCCTATGATGCAGGCGTTCTGACGGGCAAGCGCACGGATTACTGGGGCAGCCTTGCACGTACGGAGGCAACGGGCTACGGCCTCTTATACTTCGTGCAGGATATGCTTGCGGCGAAGGGCATCGACCTCGCAGGCAAGACGGTCGTCGTCTCCGGCGCGGGCAACGTCGCAATCTATGCCATCGAGAAGGCACAGGAGTTTGGCGCGAAGGTCGTGACCTGTTCGGACTCGAACGGCTACATCTACGATCCGGACGGCATCGATCTCGCGGCGGTCAAGGACATCAAGGAAGTCCGCCGCGCACGCATCAAGGAGTATGCAGCGACCCATCCAAATGCAGAGTACCATGAGGGCTGCAGCGGTGTCTGGTCGGTGAAGTGCGATATTGCACTGCCGTGCGCGACGCAGAGCGAGATTGATCTGGAGTCGGCAAAGCAGCTCGTTGCAAATGGCGTGCAAGCGGTCGGCGAGGGGGCGAATATGCCGTCGACCCTCGATGCGATCACGTATTTCCAGAGCCACAAGGTACTCTTTGCACCGGCGAAGGCGGCGAATGCGGGTGGTGTTGCGACCTCCGCACTCGAGATGTCGCAGAACTCCGAGCGTCGTCAGTGGACGTTCGAGAAGGTGGACAAGCGTCTCCGCAAGATCATGTCGCACATCTACCGCGACGCAAAGAAGAATGCGGAACTCTATGCCGACCCCGACGATCTCGTCGCAGGTGCGAATATCACGGCGTTCGCAAAGGTTGCGGATGTTATGCTTGCACATGGGCTTGTGTAACTATAGAATCGTATGGAGAAGGGCTGCTTCGGCAGCCTTTTTTCTTTGAACAATCGTGCAGAAATGCGGGAACTATGCTATAATAGGCGAGATTTTAGAGGTCCTTGTTAGAGGAGGAGTACTTTTACCGTGGATATTTCATTGATGGAGATGCTGAAGGTTGTCGTTCTGGGCATTGTGGAAGGATTGACGGAGTGGCTGCCCGTATCGAGTACAGGACACATGATCCTCGTTGACGAATTCATCCGTCTCGATGTGTCGACGGCATTCATGGATATGTTCCTCGTTGTGATCCAGCTCGGTGCGATTCTCGCTGTTGTCGTGCTGAATGCCGAAAAGCTCAACCCGTTCTTAAAGAGCAAGTCGGAGGCGGAGCGCCGCGCAACGTTCGATCTCTGGGGCAAGGTTATCGTCGCCTGTCTGCCGGCCGCTGTGATCGGGCTTGCGTTCAATAAGTATATGGAAGAACATTTCATGAATGCCCCCGTCGTCGCCGCAATGTTAATCCTCTACGGGGTGCTCTTCATTGTGGTGGAGCGCTGGAACAAGCACCGTACACCACGCGTAGACGATCTTTCTGCACTGGACTATCGTACAGCATTTATCATCGGTATGTTTCAGGTGCTCTCGCTCGTCCCGGGGACGAGCCGCTCGGGTGCAACAATTCTCGGCGGCATCATCTTCGGTGCGAGCCGCTATGTGGCAACGGAGTTCACGTTTTTCCTTGCGATTCCCGTTATGTTTGGCGCATCGTTCTTGAAGCTGGTAAAATTCGGATGGAATTACTCGGGAACCGAGCTTATGATCCTTGGCGTGGGTATGATGACAGCATTCGTCGTGTCGATCCTCTCGATTCGATTCCTCCTGCGCTACATCAAGCGCAACGATTTTACGGCGTTCGGCTGGTATCGCATCGTGCTCGGCATCGTTGTACTCGCCTATCTCTTCCTGGTCGGCGACCCGACGAAGGAGTAAGACATGAAGATCATTGCAGGGCTTGGCAACCCCGGTGCAGAGTATGCACAAACGAAGCACAACGTCGGATTTATGCTCGTGGATGCACTCGCGGAGCGGTTGAATGCGCCCGCATGGAAGGAAGATTTTTTCTCCGCGCTCACAGAGGTACGAATGGGCGGGGAAAAGGTCTTTCTTGTCAAGCCGCTCACCTATATGAACAGCAGCGGCGAGGCGCTCGGTCCGATGCTTTCATACTATAAATTGGGCGCAGAGGATCTGACCGTTGTTCACGATGATATGGATATCCCCGCAGGGACGGTGCGCATCCGCAGAAAGGGAGGCTCGGGCGGGCACAACGGCATCAAGTCGATCCTCGCTCATGTGGGCAGCGAGGACTTTGCACGCGTGCGCATCGGCATCGGACGTCCGCCCGCAGGATGGACGGTCATCAACCATGTGCTTGCGCCGTTCCCGGCAGAGGATGTGCTGAAGATCCGTGCGGCAATTGACTATCTCCTGCCCGCCGTAGAGTGTATCGTGACGGATGGCGTGGATTTTGCGATGAACCGTTACAACCCGCATAAAAAGAAAGCAAAGAAGCAAGAGGAACGTCATGAAGCCCAAGAAGAAGGCGGCGCATCCGCGCGCACATAAGGACGAAATTACGGCGGTCTACGCCGACCGCCACGGCAATATCTGCGAGGCGGACGGCATACGCGGGCTTGGACGCATCGGCGCATCCAATGTTTCGCTTCGTCCTGCCGACCTCATACCGCTTCCCGAAAGTGCCGATCTGATGTTTATGCCCGAGCACTCTGCCGTCGGACAGAATCGCGACGGCGACGAAGAGTATATTGCGGGGACGGCGGTCGCCGCAATCCTGCCGCAGGGCTATACGCGCACGCATCTGCCCGCCTTTCATCGTGCAGATACGGCTGCGCCGCTGCCGCTCTATGGGTATACGGCGGTTGTCGCCCATCATGGGCAGCTGTGTGTCGCTGCTGTCTACACGGACGAGAATGAAAAGTGGGATCCCGCCAATTACAACGGCAAGGAATTGAAGAAGCTCGTGCGCCGCACGATGAAGGAGCTGCCGAACAACCGCATTGTGGAGCAGGTAGGCGGCTGCTCGCTCAACTATCACTGCCTCACAGCACAGAATCTGTTTTATCGGCGTTGGGAGTGCGGTGTGCCGACATCACCTGTCTGCAATGCGAACTGTCTCGGCTGTATCTCGCTCCAGAGTTCAGAGTGCTGCCCATCACCGCAGGAGCGCATTACATTTTCCCCGACGGCGGAGGAGATCGCAGAGGTCGGCATCTACCATCTCTCACTTGCCCCCGACGGCATCATCAGTTTTGGGCAGGGCTGTGAGGGGGAACCGTCGCTCGCAGCTGACCGCATCGCCGAGGGAATCCGAAAGATTCGTGCCGTGACCGCGCGTGGTCAGATCAATATGAACTCGAATGCAGGCTTTCCCGAGGGGATGAAAAAGATCGTGGATGCGGGACTGGACTCTCTGCGCATCTCCATCATCAGTGCACGCAATGAAAGCTATGACGCATATTACCGCGCAAGCTATTTGCTTGACAATGTAAAGGATTCACTGCGTTATGCGCTCGGTCACGGTGTCTATGTCTCGCTGAATTTACTCCACTTCCCGGGCTTTACCGACCGTCCTGAGGAATTGGCTGCATGGCAGGACTTTTTTCGTACGCTGCCCGTCCAGATGATCCAGATGCGCAATCTGAACATCGACCCAACGCTCTTCCTGCAAGCGATGCCAAAGGCTCTGGGTGAACCTGTCGGAACAAAGATATTTATGGATGAACTGCACAGAGAGTTCCCGCAGCTTGTCATTGGAAGTTTCAGTCACTATGTAAATAATTGACTTTTCGTGCAGTATCGGATAGAATGTCCCTGTGTATCGTGTGGTACACAGGGATTTCATATTATGGAAAAGAGTTTTTCTTAGCGCTGGCTCTGGGTTATCCTTGCCCAGAGGACGAGGAGAAGGTTGTCGAGCCGTCAGCGGATGCCTTCCGGCACGCTCTGTCGAGAGTCTGTGGTCAAAGCGCAGGGGCGACCCTGCGGACAAAGCTGCAGATGGAGCGAAATCCCTGAGCGATGGATTGATTATCGGTCAGGAGGTATTTTTATGTGTGGAATTGTCGGTTATGTTGGAGATCGCCAGGCAGCGGAGTTCCTGCTGGATGGTCTCTCGAAACTCGAGTATCGCGGCTATGATTCGGCGGGCATTGCTGTCTACGACGGGGAGCATATTCGCGTCGAGAAGAGCGTCGGCCGCCTCGCTGCGCTGCGCGAAAAAATCAAGGGAGATATGCCTGTCGGCTGTCTCGGCATTGGCCATACGCGCTGGGCAACGCACGGCCGTCCGTCAGATGTCAACTCGCATCCGCATACGGACTGTCACGGCGACTTTGCCGTTGTGCACAACGGTATCATTGAGAACTATCTCTCCCTAAAGGAGGAGCTCATTGCAAAGGGGCACGTCTTCAAATCCGAGACGGATACGGAGGTTGTCGTGCACCTCTTGGAGGAGGTCTACAGCGGGGACTTCATCGCTGCAGTGCGTGCGGTTCTGGAGCGGATTGAGGGCTCTTATGCACTTGCCTTTATGAGCCGCAAGCATCCGGATCTACTCATCTGCACGAAGCAGGACAATCCGCTTATCATTGGACTTGGTGAGGGGGAGAACTTTATCGCCTCCGATATTCCTGCCATCATTTCCAAGACACGTCGTACATATATCCTCGGTGACGGAGAAGTGGCAGTGGTCCGCAAGGATGCGGTCGAGGTGACGAATCATCTCGGGGCGCCTGTTCCGAAGAAGGTGTTTGAGGTCACATGGAATGCCGAGGCAGCGGAAAAGGGCGGCTATGAGCACTTCATGCTCAAAGAGATCCACGAACAGCCGAAGGCGGTGCGCGACACGATGAGTCAGCGCATTGCGCCAGATAAGACATCCGTATCTTTTGAAGAGCTTGCATGGGATACGGCGTATCTAAACGCATTTAACAAGATCTACATCGTCGCGTGCGGTACGGCATACCATGCGGGGCTGGTCGGCAAATACTACATCGAGAAGCTGGCCCGCGTCCTTGTCGAGGTTGACGTTGCATCCGAGTTCCGCTATCGCGACCCGATTGTCGATGAGCACACACTCCTAATTGTGGTTTCGCAGTCGGGGGAGACGAGCGATACGCTCGCCGCGCTCAAGGAATCGAAGCGGCGCGGGGCAAAGACGCTTGCCATCACAAACGTGGTCGGCTCCTCCATTGCGCGTGAGGCAGACCAAGTCGTCTATACATGGGCAGGTCCAGAGATCGCCGTTGCATCGACGAAAGCGTATACGACGCAGCTTGTCCTCTTCTTTATGCTCGCGCTCTACATGGCGGAGATCAAGGGGACCATTGCAGCGGAGCGTACGGCGCAGTTGGTCACGCAGCTGCATGAGATTCCGGCACAGATCTCGGAGATCCTGTCCGATGTCGACCCAATCAAGACCTTTGCAAAACAGTACGGCTTCAACGAGGATGTGTTCTACATCGGGCGTGGCCTGGATTATGCCGTATCCCTTGAGGGCGCACTGAAGCTGAAGGAGATCTCCTACATCCATGCGGAGGCGTATGCGGCGGGTGAACTGAAGCACGGTACACTCGCACTGATCGTGGAGGGCGTGCCCGTGATCGTACTTGCGACACAGCGCAACGTCTACGAAAAGACGCTTTCAAACATCAAGGAGGTCAAGGCGCGTGACGCGGTCGTTATCGGGATCGCGGCAGAGGGCGACACGGAGCTTGAGAAGTACGTCGATCACGTCATGCACGTACCCGCGTCGGATGAGTTCATCATGCCGATTCTCTCCGTCATTCCGCTGCAGCTGCTCGCCTACTACGCCGCAATCACACGCGGCTGCGATGTGGATAAGCCGCGCAACCTGGCGAAGTCGGTCACCGTCGAATAAATCAGATTATATCGAGAGCAGAGCTTCCATACGAGGCTCTGCTCTTTTTCTGTGAAAAGACGTGACAAAGACTGCATACTCTGTTATAACTATGTTCATTATGGTAAACGAAACAGCACGAATCAACATCAACAACATTCTCGAACGCGCGATTGACATTGGGCAGCGCATGCTCGTGACGGGCGCAGAGGTCAGCCGCGTGGAGCGGACGATCAATTTCATCTGCCGCGCCTACGGCGTACGCCATGTGGACGTGATGGTCATCACGACCAGCATTATTGTGACACTGCGTGGTGCTGATATCGGCGTGCTCACACAGATGCGGCGTGTGCCGGGGCAGAACTTCGACTTTCAGCGGCTCAAGGCCCTCAACCAGCTCTCCCGTGAGATTTGCGCCCATCCTATGACTTCCGATGAGATCAAGGAGCGCATACGAGAGATCGACACGATGGAGACGATCTCGCTCAAGGCATCTCTTTTTTACTGGGCTCTGATCGCCGCGAGTTTCTCCGCGTTCTTCGGCGGCCGGTTTGAGGACGCAGTATGTGCAGGCATTGTGGGCGTGTTCCTGCGGCTGCTGCAGTATCTTCTCGGGAAAACAAAGCTGAATCCGTATTTTGCACTTGTCCTGCTCAGCTTCGTCGGAGGGATTCTTGCAAATTCATTCATGTGGTTCGGCATGGACATCCATCCCGCCGCCATCAATATGGGCAATATCATGCCTGTCATTCCGGGTCTCGCGCTCATGAATTCCATCCGCGATATGTTCAATCAGGAGACGATTTCGGGGCTGCTCAAAAGCGCTGAGGCGTTTATCCTGAGCCTCCTCATCGCGACGGGGTTTGCATTCAGTGCCACAGGGACGCTCATCGCCTTTGAGACGGCGGCATGGGTCTATCTGCTGACCTCATTTGTGGGCGGGTTCTGCTTCCATCTGCTCTGGCACGGACACAGGAAGGACGCTGTTATGGGAGCGGTGGTCTGCATGGTGGCTTGGGGCTTTACGATGCTCTTTGTGGCGATGGATTGGAATGAGTTCGCGGGCTATTTTGCGGGAGCTGTCTTCGCGACGATTGCGGCGGAGGTTTTGGCACGTCTTTATAAGTGTCCCGCGACCATTTTTCTCATCATTGGTGTGATCGCAATGGTTCCGGGCGGCTCGCTCTACCGTACGATGTTCTACGCCGTCACTGCGGACTGGGGAAAGTTCGGCACGCAGGGGATCAAGACGTTCCTCTATGCCGTATCCATCGCAGCGGGGATCGTCATCGCAACGGCAATCTGGGAGACGGTGCAGACGTGGCTGATGCGCCGCAAGAAAAAGGGGGACCGTCCTCAGCAGAACCTTGCTGTATGATGCATGAGGGAGTTGCGAAATGATGACGGAAAAGAAACCGAGCACGAGTCTTCGTCTGATTATATTCCTTGGTATGCTGACGGCAATTGCACCGCTCTCGACGGATATGTATTTGCCGGCGCTGCCCGAGGTGCAGATGGACTTCGGTGTGTCGACCTCACTTGTACAGCTGACGCTCACGATGACGACACTCGGCATGGCACTCGGCATGGCGCTCGTTGGGCCGCTCAGCGATCTCCTTGGACGACGTCGTCCGCTCTTGGTCGGGATGTTGGCCTTTGTCGGGGCAACAATTGGATGCGTCTTTGCAGAGAATATCTACCTCTTTCTCCTGTGCCGTTTCTTGGCAGGGTTTGCCGGGGCGAGCGGCGTTGTCATCGCCCGCGCGGTGGCGCGTGATGTGTGTGAGGGGCCGGAGCTGACACGCTTCGTTGCTGTACTGATGATGGTGAACGGCCTTGCGCCGATCATTGCACCGATCATTGGCGGTCAGATTCTCTTCTTTGCCAAATGGCGTGTGACCTTCGTCCTGTTGACGCTCATCGGCATTGCTCTCGCGGGGGCGACGTTCGTCTATCGGGAGACGCTGCCGCGGGAGGCGCGCAGCAGAAATATGACGGATACTTTGCGGAAGTTTCCGACCCTGCTGCGCGATCGTTATTTCCTAGGGCACTGTCTGCTGCAGTGTTTTACCTTTGGTGCATTTTTTTCTTATCTCGCCGGTTCGTCGTTTGTCTTTCAAAACATCTATGGTGTTTCGGCGCAGGGCTACAGCATCATCTTCGCTGTCATCGGGGCAGGACTGCTGTTTGCAGGCGTTCTGCCCGCACGCCTCGCGGGGCGCGTTCCGGATATTATGATGCTGAAATACGCTGTACTGGTTCCGCTCTTCGGGAGTATTCTGCTCCTGGCGGGCTTTGTCTTTGCCGTGCCGCTTGTGGTGATTGTCATTCTGCTGTTTCTCACGATTGTCCCGCTCTCGGTGATGGGGACGGCGAGTTTTTCGCTTGCGCTTTCGCGGCAGGGAAAAAACGCCGGCAGTGCGTCCGCGCTGATCGGCTGTTTTTCCATGCTGCTCGGCGCGTGCATGATGCCTGTGGTCGGGATTGCGGGCGATCATACGGCAATCCCGATGGGTATCGTTATGCTTTGCGGTTACGGGCTCGGTGCACTTGTCTTCTATGGAATGATTGCATCGGATCATCCTGCGATGCGCTGATTTTCAGCTATCTTTCACCTCGTTTTTGTATACTTTGCTGAGAAAAATCGGATACCATCGGCAGGAGATGATTATGATGCGCGTCCTTTTGGCGGAGGATGATCTGCGGCTCGGAAAGCTCATCCAATATATGCTCGAACAGAATGACATTACGGTCGAGTGGGTGACGGACGGCAGTGACATCTATGCGTATGCCACATATACAGAATACGACATTCTGATTCTGGACTGGATGATGCCGGGGGAGACGGGGGTCGAGGCGTGCGCACGTCTGCGCCGCAATGGCTATGATCGTGCGATCCTCATGCTGACCGCGCGGGACTCAGTGGAGGATCGTGTCACGGGGCTGGATGCAGGTGCGGATGACTATCTCGTTAAGCCCTTTGAGTTCTCCGAGCTCCTTGCGCGTCTGCGTGCGCTCGGTCGGCGTGCAACGCAGCGCATCCAGCACGAGGTGGATGAGATCGGCGGGTTCAAGCTGAACCGCACGGCGAATATTCTCGAGAAGAACGGCAAGATGATTCAGCTCTCGCCGCGTGAGTTCCAACTCTTTGATTTGCTTGCACAGAATATCGGCATTGTGGTGCCGCGTGACATCATCCTCGACCGTATATGGGGGCTCGAGTCAGATGTCAGCTCCAACAATATCGACTCCTATATGAAGATGCTGCGCAAGAAGCTCGATGCGGCAGGGGAGGGCGATGCCATCAAGACGATCCGCGGTGTTGGCTACAAGTTGGAGACACCGTGTTGAATGAGCAGAATGTATTCGGGCGCAGCCGTCTGCGGCTTATGCTCCGCTATGCACTTGTCATGGGAGGACTGGTTATCGTCCTCCTCTTTGCTATGCATAAGACGATGGAGTGGGCGATTACGTCCGAGCAGGCTCGTGAGCTTTTGGAAACGGCGGACAGCGTTGCGGAGGCACAGGCGTATACCGTGCTTCATGCGGGGGCAGATACGGATGAAGCACGTCTCTATCGCAGTACAAACGATCGGCTCTTCTACTATGTATTCGATGGAGAGGGGCGTCTTGTCAGTTTCTCACGCGCATCTTTTCGTATCGAATCCTTTGTACTGGATATTATAACCGTGTGGGACGCGCCGGAGAGCGAGGTGCGCGTCTTTACCAAAACGAATGAACGCGGGGTGCCGACAAAGGTGATGATGACCTCTCAGACCGTGTTCAGCCCGCCGCTCCCGACCCAGACGGTCTACGTCGGCAAGGATGTCACCGCCATGTATAACGGGATGGAAAAGGCAACCTCGGCGCTTGCGGTACTGGGTGCCATGGCACTCGTCTGCGCTGCCGGGGTCGGCTATGTGCTCTCGGGCGGTGCGATGAAGCCTGTGCGGGAGGCGTATGAAAAACAGCGGCAATTTGCGGCTGATGCCTCACACGAGCTGCGCACACCGCTTGCCGTTGTGCTTGCCTCGGCCGATCTCCTGCGCAGTGATCCCTCCATCACCTCACCATTTTTGAAGCAGGTTGTTGAGGATGTGCGCGATGAGGTGAAGAAGATGACGAAGCTCGTCGGCGATCTGCTCACCGTCGCGCGCACCGATGGAAAGGCGAATCAACTGCGGCTTGTGCGTATGGATCTTGTCTCCGCCGCACAACAGACCGTGCGCATCATGCGGCCTTTTGCAGAGAAGAAGGATATCGTAATCGATGAGGAGATGCCAAAGCATGCGGAGCTCTATGCGGATGAGCAGAAGATCAGGCAGCTGATCCTGATCCTTGTTGACAACGCTGTCAAGTACACGCCTGAGCATGGACGCATCTCTCTGCGTGTGGAGGAGGAAAAAGGGAGTATTCAGCTCTCTGTTTCGGATACCGGGATCGGCATTGCACCGGAGCATCAGGAGCGCATCTTCGACCGTTTCTATCGAGTGGATAAGGCGCGTTCGCGCCGTATGGGGGGGAACGGTCTTGGCCTCGCCATTGCACGCGAGATCGTCGAGGCACATGGGGGGCATATCGCCCTTGTGAGTGAGCTTGGCAAGGGAACGATCTTCCATGTACGGCTGAAGGCGAGGACCAAGAATTCATGAGAGGATGGAAATGACAGAGAAGTTTTTTGAGCTCGATCACGTTACCCATGTCTACCAGAGCGGAGAGAGCGAAGGACATGAGGCCCTGCGCGGCGTTACTCTATCCATCGCGGAAGGAGAGTTTGTAGCCGTGCTCGGAGCGAATGGCTCGGGGAAATCGACGCTCGCGCGTCATTTGAATGCACTGCTACTGCCGACGGCGGGGACTTGCCGTGTACGTGGCTGGGATACGAAGGATGAGGAGAGGCGCTGGGATATCCGACAGGAGGTCAGCATGGTGTTCCAGAATCCGGACAACCAGCTCATTGCGGCAGTTGTCGCGGACGATGTTGCATTCGGCCCGGAGAACCTTGGTGTCCCGCCCGCAGAGATCCGCACACGTGTCGCAAATGCGCTAGCTCTTGTCGGTATGTCGGACTATGCGCAGGCAGCACCGCATCTGCTCTCGGGCGGTCAAAAACAGCGCATTGCGATCGCGGGCGCGATTGCCATGCAGACGCATTGTCTTGTCCTCGATGAGCCGACGGCGATGCTTGACCCGCGCGGCAGGGCGGAAGTTCTGCGTGCCGTCGAAAAACTTCACGAAGAGCAGGGCATGACGATTGTCTACATCACACACTTCATGGAGGAGGCGATCGCGGCAGACCGTATTGTATTGATGGATGCGGGGCGTATCGTCATGGATGGGACACCGCATGAAATCTTTGCACAGCCGGAGCGGGTACGGGCACTGGGACTGGACATCCCGCTTGCCGCCGACCTTGCACAGCGGCTGCGGCAGGGCGGATGGGATCTGCCGCAGGATATTGTAACGGATGAGGAGCTGCTGCATTGTCTATCGAGATAGAATCGCTGTCTTACACCTATATGGAAAAAACGCCGCTTTCCCACACGGCGCTGCATGATGTCACACTGACGATTGCAGAGGGATCATTTACGGCGATTGCGGGAGAAACGGGCGCGGGAAAATCCACACTGATGCAGCTGATCGGCGGGCTTCTCGTTCCGACGGCGGGACGGGTCCTTGTGGACGGCATCCGTCTCCACGGAAAAACGAAGAAAGAGAAAGAAGCAGCTCGAACAGCGCGCTTTCGCGTCGGCATGGTCTTTCAATATCCCGAGCACCAGCTGTTCGAGGAAACGGTCTATGAGGATATTGCCTTTGGCCCGCGCAATCAAGGGCTTTCGGATGCGGAGGTCGAGGCACGTGTCAGCGAAGCGATGGAGCTCGTCTGCCTGCCCGACGGATATCGAGATCGCTCTCCCTTTGCGCTCTCGGGCGGGGAGCGCAGGCGCGTTGCGATCGCAGGCGTGCTTGCCCTTGCACCGCGCTACCTTGTCCTCGATGAGCCGGCAGCAGGGCTCGACCCGCGTGGGCGCGAGGCGCTGCTCGCCATGCTTACCATGCTGCATCGGGAACGCGGCGTCAGCGTTGTCCTTGTATCGCACAGTATGGAGGACATCCTGCGCGTCGCAGATCACATGGTGATTCTTGCGGGCGGACAGGTCATCGGTGAGGGACCGCCATGTGTACTCTTTCAGCGGGACGACCTTCTCTCGCGTGCTGCTCTTGCCGCACCGCATCTCCTCCGACTGGGGCAGAAACTGGAGGCCGCGGGGTATCCTATGGGATGCTGCACGACAACGGAGGAAATGGCAGAAAAGATCTTGGCGATCAGAGAAATGCAAAAAACCGGATCATAGATCCGGTTTTTTGCATTGTAACGTTATTTCATGCGCATGCGCGGTGGAGTGGACCTCCTCGATGCCGCTTTCTCTGCTGCTCGATCCTTCTCACGCTCTTCCTCGAGGTAGTAAGTCGGATCGACGCCGAGCTCATGGATGAAATGGTACAGATCATTGCCCGTCGGAACGACCTGTATGGAGGCAGCACCGTCCTTTTCCTCGGAGAGGTCGATGACACGCCGTTCATTCAGCAGTTTGCCGTTGACGTCCGCAAAGAGGATGATGATGGGGGTCGTCGTGCGGCCGAATTTACTCTCCTTTACCACGGCAAATCCGAAGGTAGTTTTCAGTACAGAGCCCTCCGGATAGAGGGCGACGTTGTTGAAGAACAGATCGAGCAGCTTCGAGTCGAACTGCCCCCTATTGATATTGTGCATGATGTTGTAGGCGATGTTCGGCATATACGCCTTCTTGTAGGGCCGTTCACTCGTGAGTGCATCGTAGACATCAGCAATCGCTGCGATTTTCGCGAAGCGGTGTATCTCATCGCCCTTGAGTCCACGCGGATAGCCTGTCCCGTCGATGTGTTCGTGATGCTGCCCCGCAATCGCCGCAAGAATGCTTGACTTCGGGAGACCTTTCATCTTTAAGATGCGTCGTGCGCCATCGGCAGGATGCTTCTTCATGATGTCGAACTCACTGTTGCTCAGGCTGCGGTTCTTGGTGAGGATGTCTGTGTGTACCTCGATCTTCCCGAGGTCGTGCAGCAGTCCGCCGAGCGTAATGAGAGACAGATCCTCTTTTGGCAGGTGACAGAGCATCCCCATCATCGCCGAGAGGACGGCAACGTTGACACTGTGTGCAAATGTGTAGGCGTCGTGTGTGCGGATGTCCGTAAGCTGCACAAGGTTTTCATGATTATCAAAGAGACTAAAGACAATCGAATCCGTCACCTTTTGCAGTGCAGGGATATCGAGGGTTCCGTTTTCTTCAATGGATTGGAATGTGTTGTAGACAGCGCTGATCGCATTGACACGTGTCTTCTCCTCGATCACATCCGGCGGCGGTGGAAGCTTGTGGCTTGGATCCATTGAGGTCACGGTGATCGACTGAATGCCAAGCTGTTGTAAGCGGCGAATATAGTCAATCGTGACCGGCTGTCCCTTGACGAGGTAGCTCCCCCCTGCGGTATTGAACAGACTCTGTCCAAGAACCATGCCGTCCTTTAACTTCGAGACAGGAAGTCGTAGCATCGTTTCCCCCTTGCTCCCTATAGGTATGTATCGCCGCATTCTGCATGCAAGAGCAGCTTCCCCAACCACGGTCAGATACAGTATCTACCTATGTAAATATGTATTTTTAGTTTACATGAAATACAATATTTTGTAAAGAGTAATCGCTTCTTTCGGCCGCGGCCTGTGTGATGTATTTGCATGGAACTTTTGTTTTTGTTATACTGGGAAGAAATGTTGGGAAGAGGGCGTTACACGGAGTGTCATATAAAAGCAAAAGTAATTCATCAAATAAGAACGATCGCACGTTTATTAAATATGCAGCAGCCGTCTTTGCGGTTTCCTTTCTGTTTGTCTGCGCCATTTACTACTTTGGCGGCTACGTCATGTCCGGATCGCTGCGGGATATGAACGCATTTGCCGATCTGCCGGAAAACGATATGGGCTATGTGCTCCTCATGGGTGTCGACCGCAGAGAAGGCGATGTCGGACGCAGTGACACGCTCATGCTCGCTGCAGTCGATGAGAAAGACGGGCGGGCCGTGCTGCTGTCGATCCCTCGTGATACGCGCATCGAGGTTGGCAGCTACGGCTATGACAAGATCAACCATGCGTATGCATTCGGTGGGCATGAGATGACACTTGCCTCGGTTGGCAAACTCCTGGGAGTTCCCGTCACGCACTACATCATGGTCGATACGTCGGCATTCGAGCGGATTGTAGATGCGGTGGGCGGCGTCGACATCAACGTGGAAAAGCGGATGTACTACGAGGATCCGTGGGACGATGACGGCGGACTCGTCATCGATCTTGCACCCGGTGAGCAGCATATGAATGGAGCACAGGCCATACAGTATGTGCGCTATCGTGACGGAGAAGGGGACATCGGACGCATTGCGCGCCAGCAACATTTCATGCGGGCACTCTTTGCGCAGCTTCTGTCACCGCAGGTGCTTCCGCATCTTGCGGCAGTTGTCGATGAGGTTAAGAGTGCGGTCGAAACGGATCTGAGTACGCGTCAGCTGTTTACACTCGCAGCAAGACTGAAGGATATCGGGGGGGGCGGCGTGTCCATGCAGATGGTCGTAGGGGCTCCCGCATACCTTGGGGATGTGAGTTATTGGATTCCGGATATCATGGAAACGCGTAAAAATCTTTTTGCGGGCGTAGGGAAAGCGTTTTCGGAACGTATGCGGGAGGCAGCGGAGCGTGATGCCGATGTTTATCGTGCGGGGATCCCGGAACGTCTGCGCGTAATGGAAGGGCGGGATGAACGGGAGCTGCTCCCCTCGTCTGAGGAGCTCTTGGCAGAGGGCGACCGTGCCATCGAGGCACAGCGTGCAGAGCGCAGTGCGGCGGAGAAAAAGCAAAACGAGGGGAAACAACCGGAGCAGAAATCATCTGAGGAGAAGGGCAATCATCGAACACTTGCGCAGAGCGGTGCAGAGGATCGTGCGGACGACATCACCGTTATGATTATCAATGCGAGCGGCATCGACGGCGCAGGGGCGGAGATCGCCGATACTCTTCGCGCAAAGGGATTCCGCATCTCGAGCGTGGAGACAGGCAGCGTCTCGGATCGACCGAAAACCGCAGTGATGACAACGGAGGCGCACGTAAATCTATTCTACGGAATGCCGTTTCCCTGTGTCATCATGCCGGTTGACGGCGCGGGTGAGAAGCAGGCGATTGTGATCGTTGGGCGTGACTATCGTCCCGATGCCGTGCATGGAGGTGGAGAATAGCGATATGGGCAGTCTGAAGGTCATTGGTCTCGAAAAGGCGTATGGCATACGTACGCTTTTTTCACATGTGAACTTTGAGGTTATGCGCGGGGACAAGGTAGGGCTCGTCGGTGCAAACGGAACGGGCAAGACGACGCTGATGCGAATTCTCCTCGGCCGTGAGGAGAGCGACGGCGGTCAGGTTGTGATGGATCATGCCGATACAGTCGGCTATGTCGAGCAGCAGGCATCCTTCACCCATGATACGCTCTATGATGAACTGCGCAGTGCATTCTCGGATCTCATCGCGCTGCGTGCGGAGAAGGAGCGTATGGAGTGCGCGATTGCAGCGGGGGATGTCGGTGCGGAGGATCTTGCCGTGTATGGGAATCTCGTCATGCGGTTCGAGGCGATGGACGGCTACGACTTTGAGAGCCGCATCCGCCGTGTGGCGTTCGGGCTTGGCTTCTCCGAGGAGGAACTCCAAAAGGATGTCCGTCATTTCTCGGGCGGACAGACGACACGGATCTGCCTCGCAAAGGCCCTGCTGCGCGAGCCGGACTTCCTCTTTTTGGATGAACCGACGAACCACCTTGATATCGGCATGATCGAATGGCTCGAAAAGTTCCTGCAGTCCTATCGCGGCGGCGTGCTCCTGATCTCGCATGACCGCTATTTCCTTGACCGTGTGGCAACGCGCATTCTGGAGCTCGACCATGCGGAGGTCACGGCATACACGGGAAATTACACGCATTATATGCGTGTGAAGAATGATCGGCGTGCGGCACTGCAGAATGCGTATGAGAAGCAGCAGGCACAGATCAAGAAGACCGAGGAGTACATCAGCCGCTACAAGGCCGGCATCAAGGCAAAGCAGGCACGCGGACGGCAGAGTCAGCTGAACCGCCTTGAGCGGATTGTGCTGCCGCCCGAGGCGGCACGCTTCAAATACTTTGCATTTGCGAAACCGACGGAGTGTGCACAGCGTGTGGCGGAACTCGAGGACATCAGCTTTGCCTATCCGAGCGGGCCGCGTGTGCTCGACCACATCTCGCTCCTCATCCGCAAGGGAGACGGTGTGGCACTTATTGGTGAGAACGGGGCCGGCAAGACGACGCTCCTGCAGATTCTGGTCGGAGAGATCGAGGCGGCAGGACGTGTGAAGATCGGAAGCCGTGTCAAGATCGGCTACTTTTCCCAGCAGCATGAGGGGCTGGATCCCTCAAAGACCATATTGGATGAGATCTGCTGCACCTACGGTCTGGATGAGGAGACGGCACGCAACTACCTTGGGGCGTTCCTCTTTCACGGGGATGATGTGCTGCGTCTCATCGGTGCGCTCTCGGGCGGCGAACAAGCGCGCGTGGCGTTTCTGAAACTCATGCTGACGGGGGCGAACTTCCTCGTATTGGACGAGCCGACCAATCATCTGGACATCCCCGCACGCGAGGAGGTGGAGGAAGCGCTGATGGCATTCCCGGGCACATTCATCGCCGTATCGCATGACCGCTACTTCCTCGATAAGACGGCAAACTGCACGCTTGAACTCAAGGACGGCAGGATCACGGAGTATCTTGGGAACTACGGCTACTATCTCATGAAGAAGGAAGCCGAGACGGAGAAGACGGCACAGGAAGAGCGTACGTCAGAGAAGAGCGTACGCCGCACACCGTCCGTACAGACAGAGCAGGGGCGTACGGAGAAGCCTGCTGTGCCGAAAACGGCAGTGCACAGTGCCATACCTGCTGCGCGACGGCAGGAGATGATCGAGCGTACGGAGGCGGAGATCGCGATGGCAGAGGCAGAACTAAAGGGGCTCGAATATGAGATGAACCGCCCGGAGACGCAGGCAGATCCCGTGCGCAGCCATGCCGTCGCCGAGGCATATGCGGCAAAGGAAATCGAGATCATGCAGCGGTATGAGAAATGGGAACAGCTGACGGAGGCGTGACATGGAACTCCAACAAAACCTTGGGTTTCACACGGCGGAAGAAGAGCTGACCGGCGTTGTCGATCATGTCATCTTCTCTGCAGGCGATGGTGCCTTCGCTGTCTTTCGTCTGCGCATGGAACATGCGGGGAAATGCACGGCAACAACGAAGGGAGCAGCTCCGCTGGTCGGGCAGGAGGTTCGTCTGACGGGGAACTGGGTCACGCACCCGCGTTTCGGTCGGCAGTTTCAGGCAGTGCGTATGCGCATCAGTGCCCCTACGAGCGCAGGCGGTATTGAGCGTTTTCTCGCATCGGGCACCATCGACGGCATCGGCCCTGCAATGGCGCGGCGCATTGTGGAGAAGTTCGGTGCAGAGGCGCTTCTCATCATCGAGCGTGCACCGAGCCGCCTCAAGGAAATTGCGGGCATCGGCCCGAAGACGGTGGAGAAGATCACCGCCTCCTATATGCGTCAGTCCGAGCTGCGCGACATCATGCTCTGGCTCGAGGAACATGGCGTAGCGGGAACCTATGCCGCACGCATTTTCAAGGCGTACGGCTCGCTCGCGGTCGAGGTGATGGAGAAATCTCCCTACCGTCTTGCGCAGGAGATTGACGGCATCGGATTTATCACGGCAGATACGATCGCCATTGCTGCAGGATGGGAGAAGAACTCCTCTGCGCGTATTGCCGCAGGCCTCTCCTATGAACTCACGCAGATCTCCTCGGGCGGACATTGCTGCATTCCCGAGGGGATGCTCGCAGATCGGACAGCGCAGCGGCTCGGTGTCGCGCGGAGTGAGGTCATGGAGGTGCTCAGCCGCGAAGTGAAGATGAATCGCCTCTATGCAGCGGACGAGATGGGGGAGCGCCTGATCTATGCACCGCAGCTTTACAAGGCGGAGGAAGAGACAGCACGCCTCCTTCTCATGCTGCAGCGAAAGGCGGAGCACATCCATGTGCATGACACCGCAGCGCTTGTCATGGAGTGGGAGGAAAAGCGTCATGTCAGCCTCGCCGCAGCACAGCGTGAGGCAGTCATCGCCTCGCTGGAACACGGAGTTCTTGTTCTGACGGGCGGCCCCGGGACAGGAAAGACCACCGTCGTACGCAGCATCATTGATATTCTCGGCGCACAGGGGCTTGAGATCCTGCTTGCAGCGCCGACAGGGCGTGCGGCAAAGCGCCTCGCGGAGGCAACGGGCTGTCCTGCGGCGACCGTGCACCGTATGCTGGAAGCGCAGGGCAGAGAGGACGGTGAGATGCGCTTCGGGCGTGATGCGGAGACACAGCTTGAGGCAGATGTCATCATTGTGGATGAGGTATCCATGATGGATATTGTGCTCATGCAGCACCTCCTCACTGCCGTCCTCCCTGGGACGCATCTCATCCTTGTCGGCGATGTGGATCAGCTTCCGGCGGTCGGACCGGGCTCGGTGCTGAAGGACATTTTGCGTTCAAAAGTCATTCCGAGTGTTCGCCTGACCGAGATCTTCCGTCAGAACAATGCGGGGACGATCGTTCTGAATGCGCATGCAATCAATGCGGGACGCGTTCCGAGCTTTACCGAGGCGGATTTCTCCTTTACCGCCGCCGTATCAAGTGAGGATGCTGCCGCACAGATTGTCTCAATATGCACGCGGCTTCTCCGTGCGGGGACGGATCTCATGGATCTGCAGGTGCTCTCGCCCATGCGGCGCGAGGCGTGCGGTGTCGATCTGCTGAACCGCAGCCTGCAGACGGCTCTGAATCCGCCTGCAGCGGACAAGGCAGAAGGGGGCGGATTCCGCATCGGCGACAAGGTTATGCAGACGCGCAATGACTACACAAAGAATGTGTTCAACGGCGATATTGGCCGCATCCGTTGGATCGATACGGAGCATCTTGTTGTTGCCTTTGCAGAGGATATGGAGGTCTCCTATACGCGGGATGAGTTCGGTGCGCTGACCCTCGCCTATGCGATGAGTGTGCACAAGAGCCAGGGCAGCGAGTACGATATCATCATTCTGCCGCTCGTGCGTGCACATCACATCATGCTGCAGCGTAACCTCCTCTATACGGCGGTGACACGCGCAAAGAAGGGGGTTATCATCGTTGGTGACCGTACCGCACTGTTCACTGCCGTGAGCAATGACCGTACACGCCGCCGCTATACGTTGCTCGCGGAGCGGTTGGCAGAGAAAATCTAATCTTCTGTTGCTGTACAATCAGTTGATTTTTGTGGCTGAAAACAGTATAATGAGGAGAAATAAAGGAAGCATGGTATCTATGCTTCCTACATATCACCTTTTAAGAGGTCCTGTGAGGCCTTAAGGGAGTTTTCAATGAAATACGCTGTACCATCCGTCTATCCAATTTTAGAATGCAAAGCTTTCTTATGCCTTTCTTTTGGCATTGGAAAGCTTTTTTGTTAGTGCGAGGAAAGGGGATGCACATGAGCCAGGAGTTATCACTCAAGGGACGCGATGTTCTTGCGCTTGAGGATTTTTCAGCGGAGGAGATTCGTCTCGTTCTGAATACGGCGCGTGAGATGAAGAACATTGTCGGCCGTGACATCAAGAAGGTGCCCGCCCTCAGGGGAAAGGCGATCGTAACGCTGTTCTACGAGCCGAGCACGCGCACGCGCACGTCGTTTGAGCTCGCGGGGAAGTATCTCGGTGCAGATGTTGTGAACATCACGGCAAGTGCATCCAGTGTTGTAAAGGGGGAGAGCCTGCGCGACACGCTCTATACGATCGAGGCGATGGGGACGGACGCGATCGTCATGCGCCACAAGGCAGAGGGGGCTGCCGCGTACGCTGCCGATGCCGTTGCCCCCGTTATCATCAATGCAGGTGACGGCGCACATGCACATCCCTCGCAGGGGCTGCTCAACCTCTATACAATCGAGGAGAACAAGGGGAAGCTCGCGGGTCTGAAGGTCGCCATCCTCGGGGATGTATTGCACAGCCGCGTTGCGCGCTCGGATATCCAGGGGATGCGAAAGATGGGGATGGATGTGCACATTGCAGGCCCACGCCCCCTCCTGCCGCGTTTTCTCCACGAGGAGGAGGGCATCACCATCCATGACCGCATTGAGGATGCGGTCGAGGGCGCAGATGTCATCGAGGTGCTGCGCATCCAGCTTGAGCGGATGAAGGGAGGGCTCTTCCCGTCAACGCGCGAATATGCCCGTATCTACGGGCTGAATGAGGAGCGTCTGGCACTGTCGAATGATGCGCTCGTCCTTCATCCGGGCCCCATGAACAAGGGGTGGGAAATCTCGGAGTCCGTCGCGTACGGCGTGCAGTCGCGGATTCAGGAGGAAGTAAAAAACGGGGTTGCCATCCGCATGGCACTCTTCACCTTGGTACTGATGGGAGGGAAAGCCTGATGAGTGCATTGCTCCTAAAGGGCGGTCGGGTGATCGACCCCGCCGCACAGCGAGATGAAATCTGTGATATCCTCATCGAGGACGGCGTGATCCGCCAAGTCGGAAAAGATCTTCGTGCGGACGGTACCGAGATCTATGACGCGAAAGATAAGATCGTCACCCCCGGTTTCATCGATATGCACACGCATTTCCGTGAGCCGGGACAGGAGGCGAAGGAGGACTTTGCCTCTGGTTCACGTGCAGGTGCGGCGGGCGGCTATACCACGGTCGCAACGATGCCGAACACGCGTCCCGTGGTGGATGATGCGGCGCTTGTCACGAGCCTCATCAAGCGTGCGGAGGATGTCGCCGTCATCCACATCCGCATCATCGGTGCTGTGACGAAGAATCAGGAGGGGAAGGAGCTCGCCGAGCTCGGCGACATGGTCGAGGCGGGGGCAGTTGCGTTCTCGGACGACGGTCACTTCGACCCCTCGGCAAAGGTTCTGCTCAGTGCCTATGATTACCTCGTTCCCTTTGACAAGGCGATCATCAATCACGAGGAGGATACCTCCCTCGTCGAGGACGGCGCTATGAACGAGGGACATCGCAGTGCGATGCTCGGCATCAAGGGGCGCCCGATTGTGGCGGAGGACATTGCCGTCGCGCGTGATGTCATGCTTGCGGAGTATGCGGGTGCGCATGTGCACGTCGCACACATTAGCTCAGGGCGTGCCGTACAGCTCGTTCGCGAGGCAAAGGCGCGTGGTGTACGCGCGACAACGGAGGTCACACCGCATCATCTGACACTGACGGACGAATGTGTCGACCCGCGCGACAGCTCGACAAAGGTGAACCCGCCGCTGCGCACGGCAAGGGATGTCGACGCGATGGTCACGGGTCTGCTCGACGGAACGATTGACATGATCGTCACCGACCACTCGCCGCATGCGCCCGAGGAGAAAGATCGGGAGTACATCTATGCGCCGAGCGGCTTCCCGGGGCTTGAGACGGCACTCGGCGTGTTGCTGACCGACCTCGTTCATACAGGGAAAGTCCCCCTTGCGACACTGATTGAGCGCATGACTTACGGACCCGCGCGCGTGTTCAAGCTGAACGCAGGTACGCTTGGGGAGGGCGCACCCGCCGATGTTACGGTGATCGATCCCGAACTGCAATGGACGGTCGATGTGAACAAGTTCTATACGCGGGGCAGACACTCCCCGTTCAACGGACGACAACTCAAGGGGAAAGCGGTACTCACGGTTGTTAATGGCAAAATTGTTATGAAGGACGGGGTCATAATCGTATGAAAGGGAAACTGATATTGGAGGACGGTTCGGTCTACACGGGCGAGCTGCTTCACGGTGCCACAAGAGCTGTGGGTGAGGTCGTATTTACCACGACGATGACGGGATATCAGGAATGCCTGACCGATCCTTCGTTCTGCGGGCAGATTCTGACGATGACGTATCCGCTGATCGGAAACTATGGTGCGGCGGCACAGTTCATGCAGTCACGCAAGTCCTTCGTGCGTGGATTTGTGATCGGTGAGCTCTGCGATGCACCAAACAACTGGCAGTCCGAAGAGAGCTTGACGGAGTTTTTAACGAAAAATAATATTCCATGCCTTTATGATGTGGATACAAGAGCTGTTACCCGTCACATCCGCTCTGCGGGTGCGATGAAGGGCGTGATCGTTCCCACAGATCTGGGGGAGAGCGAGATCGCAGCGTTGCAGGAGGAGGAACTTCCGCGCAACGTCGTGGAGATCGTCACGACGCCCGAGGTCTATACGCTTGAGACGGAGATGCCCGATGCACCGCATATTGTGGCAATGGATTTCGGTGTGAAGCGCAGTATTCTGCACAACATCAATCGAATCGGGGCAAAAGTTACCGTTGTGCCCGCACAGACCAGTGCGGAAGAGGTGCTTGCGCTGAACCCCGACGGCGTATTCCTCTCGAACGGTCCCGGTGACCCGACAGATGTGCCGGAAATCGTGGAGGAAGTCCGTAAGCTCGCGGGAAAGAAGCCGATCTTCGGCATCTGTCTTGGGCATCAGCTGCTCGCGCTTGCGTTTGGTGCTAAGACGTACAAGATGAAGTTCGGACATCGCGGCGGCAATCAGCCCGTCAAGAATCTGAGGATGGGCAAGGTGCACATCTCAGCACAGAACCACGGCTATGCCGTCGATCCCGCCTCTCTTTCGGGCACCCCTCTTGTTGTCACACATACAAATGTCAATGACGATACGATTGAGGGGCTGCGTCATACATCTCTGCCCATTTTCTCCGTGCAGTATCATCCGGAGGCCGCGCCGGGACCGGACGACAATATGTATCTTTTTGATGAGTTCTGGGATCTGATGAAGGGAGCGTGACGTATGCCGCGTAAGGAAAATGTGAAAAAAGTCATGGTCATCGGCTCCGGGCCCATCATCATCGGACAGGCGGCGGAGTTCGACTATGCAGGCTCGCAGGCGTGTCGTGCCCTGAAAGAGGAGGGGCTCGAGGTTGTGCTCGTCAACAGCAACCCTGCGACCATCATGACAGATGCGAATATCGCTGACCGCGTATACATCGAGCCGCTGACGGTGGATTTTCTCGAGGAGATCATTTCCAAGGAAAAACCGGATGGTCTCTTGGCAACGCTTGGCGGACAGGCGGGACTGAACCTTGCGGTGCAGCTTGCCGAGAAGGGGGTTCTGGCAGCACACAGTGTAGAGTTGCTCGGCACCTCGCTTGAGGCGATTGAAAAGGCAGAGGATCGTGAGCGCTTCAAAGAGACGATGGAGAAGCTTGGCGAGCCGATTCCGGAGAGCACGATTGTCGAGGATGTTCATGCAGCTGTCTCATTTGCAAACTCGATCGGGTATCCTGTCATTGTACGTCCTGCGTATACAATGGGCGGCACGGGCGGCGGCATTGCCGAGAACGAGGAAGAGCTCATTGCGACTGTTATCAAGGGGCTCAACTACTCGATGATCGGGCAGGTGCTCATCGAGCGCAGCGTTGCCGGATGGAAGGAAATCGAGTTTGAAGTCATCCGTGACGGCAATGACAACTGCATTACTGTTTGCAGTATGGAGAATTTTGACCCTGTTGGTGTTCATACAGGAGATAGTATCGTTGTTGCTCCTGCACAAACATTGACGGATTATGAGTATCAGATGCTGCGCAGTGCGAGCCTTCGCATCATTCGCGAACTCGGCATTGAGGGGGGCTGCAACGCCCAGTATGCGCTCGATACGAAGAGCAATAAGTACTATGTCATCGAGGTCAATCCGCGCGTCAGTCGTTCCTCGGCACTCGCGTCCAAGGCGACAGGATACCCGATTGCAAAGGTGTCCTCGAAGATTGCAATTGGCTACACACTCGATGAGATTGTAAACTCCGTCACAAAGAAGACGAAGGCATGCTTTGAGCCGACGATCGACTACTGCGTGGTGAAGTTCCCGCGTTGGCCGTTTGATAAGTTTATCTACGCTGATCATACACTTGGCACACAGATGAAGGCAACAGGCGAGGTGATGTCCATTGATCGCAGCTTTGAGGGAGCAATCCTCAAGGCCGTACGTTCCCTTGAGATCGGTGTGAATCGCCTCTATCTTGACCGCTTTGCCGCTTGGGATGATGCGCGTGTGGAGAAGCAGCTTGCTCTCGTCAACGATGAGCGCATTTTTGTCATTGCCGAAGCACTGCGACGCGGAAAACTTTCGGTTGATGCGATTTCGGATATTACAAAGGTGGACAAGTGGTTCATCCATAAGCTCAAACATATTACGGATGTGGAGAATCAGCTTGCTGCGGCTCCGCTCACTCCGAAGCTGCTTGCGGCGGCGAAGTGGGTCGGGCTTGCCGATGTCTCGATCGCCGAACTGACGAAGAAGACACGCGATGAGATCCGTACGATGCGCCGCACGCATAACATCCTGCCGTGCTACAAGATGGTCGATACCTGTGCCGCCGAGTTCGAGGCAATGACCCCGTACTATTACTCCACGTTCCGTGGGTGTGAGGATGAGGTCGCCGTCTCACATCGGAAGAAGGTGATCGTACTCGGCTCCGGTCCCATTCGCATCGGACAGGGCGTTGAGTTCGACTACTGCTCGGTCCACTCAGTCTGGGCGCTGCGCGAGATGGGCATTGAGGCCATCATCATCAACAATAACCCCGAGACGGTCAGCACGGACTTCGACATCTCCGACCGCCTCTATTTCGAGCCGCTGACGGTCGAGGATGTGCTGAACATCGCAGACAAGGAAAAGCCGGACGGTGTCATTGTTCAATTCGGCGGTCAGACTGCGATCAACCTTGCGGCAGAGCTCGAGCGCGCGGGGCTGCGTGTCTATGGTACCTCTGTCAACGATATCGACCGTTCCGAGGACCGTGAGCGCTTCGACGAGGTGCTGACACAGACGGAGATCTCACGTCCCGAGGGGATCAGCGTGACCAACCTCGCGGATGCGGTGGCGGGAGCAGCACGCATCGGATATCCCGTCATGGTGCGCCCCTCCTATGTGCTCGGCGGGCGTGCGATGGAGATTGTCTACAACGAGGAGGAACTGCGGGACTACATGAGCCGTGCGGTCAAGGTGACACCGGATCATCCGGTGCTCGTCGACCGCTATATGCAGGGAACTGAGGTTGAGGTCGATGCCATCTCCGACGGTGTGGATGTCGTCATTCCCGGCATTATGGAGCACATCGAGCGCGCCGGTGTTCACTCCGGTGACAGCATCGCGGTCTATCCGCCGCAGACGCTGCCCGCGCGCGTGATCTATACGATCATTGACTATACGAAGCGTCTTTCCGTCGCACTCCGTGTCAAGGGGCTGCTCAATATTCAGTTTGTTGTTGCGCGTGATGAGGTCTTTATCATCGAGGTCAATCCGCGCTCGAGCCGCACGGTGCCGTTCCTGTCCAAGATCACGAACATCAATATGGTTGGCATCGCGACACAGGTTGCAATGGGGACGACGTTACGGGAACTCGGTTTCCATTCGGGGCTGATTCCACCGCGGCCCTACGTCGCAGTGAAGGCACCCGTATTCTCCTTTGCAAAGATGACGGATGTTGATATCTCCCTCGGCCCGGAGATGAAGTCGACGGGCGAGGTTATGGGCGTGGACTATCACTATGCGCGTGCGCTCTATAAAGCAATTGTCGGCTCGGGACTGAACATCCCGACAAAGGGCTGCCTCCTCTTTACCGTTGCGAATAAGGACAAGGAGGAGCTCAAGCAGCTTGCCAAGGCATTCTCCGAGTTCAACTTTGACATTGTGGCGACGGAGGGCACGGCGAAGGCGATCGCTTCCCTCGGAATTGACGTGGAGGTTGTGGGGAAGGTGCATGAGCGCAGCTCGGACATCATCGAGATGATTAAGAGTGGACGTATCAACATGGTCATCAACACGCTCACGCAGGGGAAACACTCCGCACGCGACGGCTTTAAGATCCGCCGCGCGACCGTAGAGCACGGCATCGCCTGTCTCACTTCTCTGGATACGGCATGGGAGGTTCTGCGCGTGCTTGAGTTCATGCGAAACCGTCGCCTTGTCTATACACTCGCATTACAGGATTATGTCGGTGGAGGGGATGACCTTGCCTAAGGTAATCGAGGAGGCACGGATTCTTTCGCACGAAGCACCAATCGTAGGCGTTGATATACTGACGCTTTCCTCTCCGCAGATTGCACGCGCCGCTTTGCCGGGGCAGTTTGTACAGATCTCCGTGCCGGCGGATGCGGGCTTTCTGCGCCGTCCACTCGGCATTGCGGAGGTCTCACATACAGACGGGTGGATTCGCCTCATCTATCGACAGGTGGGGCGCGGTACCGAGGGTCTTGCCTCGGCAGGAACAGGGACGGCCGTCTCCGTTCTCGGCCCACTCGGACGTGGTTTTAACATTGCATTGAAACATCCTCTGCTTGTCGGGGGCGGCATGGGGCTCACGCCGCTCCTCTTCTTTGCGGCGGCGCACCCAAAGGTCTCAGTCCTAATGGGCGGGCGCACGCAGGAAGAACTTTTCTGGGAGGAGATCTACCGTCCCCATGTGCACGAGTGCTTTGTCACTACGGACGATGGTTCATACGGCACGCGGGGCTTTGTGACGACGCTTCTGCCGAGACTTCTTGCGGAGGGCAGTTATGACGGCGTTGCGGTCTGCGGTCCTCCCATCATGATGGAGCGCGTCGCAGCGATTGCAGCGGAATACGGGATTCCCTGCGAGGTCTCGCTCGAAAAGCGCATGGCATGCGGGCTTGGCGCGTGTCTCTCCTGCGCCGTGGACACGAAAAGTGGACGGCGGAAGGTCTGCAAGGACGGCCCTGTTTTTCCGGCGGGGGAGGTGTACTATGCCTCCTAATACGGTAAAATATCCGTATGATGATCTCCTGCGCACGAAGATCGCAGGCATTGAGATGCGGACGCCCGTCCTCGCGGCATCGGGGACGTTCGGCTTCGGTGAAGAGTTTGCGGACTTTGTCGATCTTGGACGTCTCGGAGGTATCATGGTCAAGGGGACGACACTCGCTCCGCGGCGCGGCAATGACGGCATACGAATTGCAGAGACACCGCAGGGGATGCTGAACTGCATTGGTCTCGAAAATCCGGGCGTGGAGCACTTCCTGACAGAGATTCTGCCACGCATCCGACCATACGGTATGAATATTATCGTCAATGTATCGGGAAGCTCCGTCGATGACTATGCGGAAATTGCACGGCGGCTCAATGTCGACGGCGTTGCCGCGCTTGAGATCAACATCTCCTGTCCGAATGTCAAGGAGGGCGGTATTGTTTTTGGTACAGACCCGCGTGCGGCAGCCGATGTCGTGCGTGCGGTGGTGTCGGCATCTGAAAAGCCCGTTATCGCAAAGCTCTCTCCGAATGTCACCAGCATCACGGAGATGGCACTTGCCGTTGAAGAGGCAGGGGCAGATGTGATCTCGCTCATCAATACGCTCATTGGCATGCAGATTGATATTGAACGAAAGTGTCCTGTCCTCGGCAATCGTACGGGAGGGCTCTCGGGTCCTGCCGTCAAACCTGTTGCCGTCCGCATGGTCTGGGATGTGGCTCATGTCGTTCACGTTCCCGTCATTGGCATGGGGGGGATTGCCTCATGGCAGGATGCTGTGGAGTTCTTTCTTGCAGGTGCGTCTGCGGTTGCGGTCGGCACAGCGAACTTCACAGATCCCGCGGTTACGATGAAGATCTGTGACGGACTTGGACGCTATCTGCATGAAAATCGGATTTCCAATATCGAGCAAATGATTGCAGGAGCATGGGAATAGGCTTAAATTTTATGAAAAAATTTCTTATAAAAAGGGATTTCTGTTCGTAAGGATACCTTTTATCCTACACCGCACAAGGGCTAGGGTGACTTTTGACACCTGTACCCCATATGTGGTATAATCTTCGCGTTGGTATGAGAAATCGAGACAATCGCGTCCATTCAACGGGCGAGGAAAGTCCGAGCTCCACAGGGCAGTGTGCTGGATAACGTCCAGCGAGGGTGACCTTAGGGACAGTGCCATAGAAATTTAGACCGCCGATCTAGGATCGGTAAGGGTGGAAAGGTGCGGTAAGAGCGCACCAGCAGTCGGGTGACCGGCTGGCTTCGGTAAACCCCACATGGAGCAAGACCAAATAGGGAAGGGCTAAGGCGGCCCGCCAACCTTCCGGGTAGTGTCGCTAGAGGCGTCCGGCAACGGGCGTCCCAGATAAATGATTGTCGCCGCCCATCGGGCGGAACAGAACTCGGCTTATTGGTTTCTCACATCAATACTATGAACGCATTTATTGTGCGCGGGACTTCCCCGTGCATTCGTGGAAGGAAGTGTTTGCTTGCGAAAGAAAATCAAGATTCTTGCATTATCCGCAATGCTTCTCTGCTCCGCATCCGTAGCGAGCGCAGAGTCGTTCCAGCTTGGCGATCAGGGAACGGACGTAGCTGAAATCCAAGGGCAGCTTTCGAGCTTTGGCTATGATGTCGTCGCCGACGGCGACTTCGGACCGGCGACCGCGGAAGCTGTGAAGGAATTCCAGGCGGCGCAGGGTCTCGCAGTTGATGGGATGGTAGGTCCCTCGACATATCAGGCACTTCTTGGAAAATCCATGCCGCAGGTCAGCCGTGGTTCCAACTATATCGTTCGCCGCGTGATCTCGGACTCCATGCAGTACATCGGCGTTCCGTACTCCTTCGGCGGTACGACACCTGCCGGATTTGACTGCTCGGGCTTTGTGCGCTATGTCTTTGCCAATGCGGGCATCTATCTCCCGCGTACGGCAGATGCACAGTACGATGTGGGCTATCCGATCTCGTCATCGGAGATGGTGCCCGGCGATCTTGTATTCTTCTCGACGTATGAGTACGGACCGTCACATGTCGGCATCTATCTCGGAAACGGCAATTTCATCAATGCCTCATCGAGCCGTGGTGTCGCGATTGACAATTTGTATGGCGGTTACTGGGGGGCGTGCTATATCGGAGCGCGCCGCATTATGTGATGATACAGAATCTGGGGAGGGGCATAGCCCCTCTTTTTTCATAGGAGAAACCAATGTCCGATCTCTTTCTTTGCCTTCTCATTTTCCTCATGCTATACTATATCTTTGGTGATGAACTCTTTCCGCGCTGATGTTTCTACATTAAATACAAAATTATTCCTTTCGGTTGCAATCTGCTATAAATTTATGTAATATGAGGAGCGTATCATCATGGAAGATCCATATTATCTGGCGGCACTCCTGCAATGTCGGCAGATCGGAAGCGTGCGTATGCGCCGCCTGTGCAATGCGGTCTCTTCCGTGCGTGATATTTGGTCGATGGACGGTGCGCAGCTGAGAGCGCTCGGGCTGCTCTCGGAGACACTCGCCGAGGATCTGGCCGCTCATATCCGTATGCACGCCGCTTTGCCGGAGCAGATTGCGGAAGACTGCCTGCGGCAGGAGATCGAACTGGTTACCATAGACGATCCGCTCTATCCGGACATCCTGCGCGAGATCTTCGACCCGCCGCTTGTCCTTTACCATCGCGGTACGCTTGTCCCAAATGCGCGTCGGATTGGTATCGTCGGTGCGCGTAAATTCACTGCATACGGCGAGGCTGCGGCGATGGAGTTCGCCGAGCGGATTGCAGCGGCGGGGGTCACCGTAGTGAGCGGTGCAGCACGCGGTATTGATACGCGCGCACATCGAGGCGCTCTGCGCAGCGGCAGGACGGTCGCAGTGCTCGGCTGCGGGGTGGACATTGCCTACCCGTCTGAGAATCGCCGTCTGCTCGCACAGATTGTCGAGACGGGAGGCGCAGTGATCTCCGAGTATGCGCCGGGCACACAGCCGCTTCCTGCCTTTTTCCCCGCGCGCAACCGCATCATCAGCGGTCTTTCGGAGGGAACGCTTGTCATCGAGGCGGCAAAGCGCAGCGGCTCCCTCATTACGGCGGAGATGGCGCTCAGCGAGGGGCGGGATGTGTACGCCATCCCCGGGAGCATCTACTCGCCGCAGAGCAGCGGATGTCACAATCTCATCCGTGCGGGGGCGCGGCTCGTGGAGTCTCCGCAGGAGATTCTCGAGGAGATGCGCCTTGTCGAACCGCCCAAGCGTTCGGCACGCGAACAGCTGACACCGGAGGAAGCGCATATCTACCGTGTTCTGTCGTTTGATCATGCGCTCAGCATGGATGAGATCATAGACAGCATGCCGGAGCATACAGCGGAAAATATCCCGCTGCTCCTGCTTCAAATGCAGCTTAAGGGAATTATTACAGAGAATGAAAGGCACGCCTATCGGCGCGTTGAAAGGAACTGACGGATTGGCTACGCTGACATCTTCACCGAAAACATCCAAAGTGAAAAGGACCAAGAACACAACATCATCTGGAAAGAAATCATCGAAAAAAGTTCTCGTGATTGTGGAGTCTCCGGCAAAGGCAAAGACGATTGAGCGACATCTTGGAAAAAACTACATTGTGAGAGCCTCCATGGGACATCTGCGCGATCTGCCGAAGAGCCAGTTCGGCATCGATGTCGAAAATGAATTTTCGCCGAAATACATTAACGTGCGCGGCAAGGGCGATCTCATCCGCGCACTCAAAAAAGAGGCCAAGAATGCGGATAAGATCTATCTCGCAAGCGATCCCGACCGTGAGGGGGAGGCGATTGCATGGCATCTGGCGCACATCCTTGGGATCAACCCGGAGGATGATTGTCGGATTGTCTTCCATGAGATCACAAAGCCGGCGATTGAGGAAGCCGTGCGGCACCCGCGCCCCATTCACATGGAGCAGGTGGATGCGCAGCAGGCACGACGTATGCTTGATCGTATCGTCGGCTATAAGTTGTCTCCTCTTCTCTGGCGCAAAGTGCGCAAGGGGTTGTCCGCCGGACGTGTTCAGTCTGTGACCGTACGCCTGATCTGTGATCGGGAGCGTGAGATCGAGGCATTCCAGTCCGAAGAGTACTGGACGGTTGAGGCAAAGCTGAAGCAGGGCAAGAGCGTATTTATGGCGGACGTGACACATGCGCACGGCAAGAAACTTTCGCTGCACAGTGAGACGGAGACGAAACAGTTGACCGACGACCTTGCGCGGCAGGAGTTTACCGTCAAGGAGGTGCGGCGGAGCGAACGCCGCAAGAAGGCAGCTCCGCCGTTTACAACGAGCTCGCTCCAGCAGGATGCGGCACGCAAGCTCGGCTTTACCTCCGGCCGTACGATGATGATCGCCCAGCAGCTCTATGAGGGCGTTGTACTCGGGCGACACGGTGCCACGGGTCTTATCACCTATATGCGAACGGATTCGACGCGTATCTCCAATCTCGCCGTGGACGAAGCGAGGTCGTTTCTCAGTGAGGAATACGGCAAGGACTATATCCCGGCGCGTCCCAATATCTATGCAATGGGCAAGAAGGCACAGGATGCGCACGAGGCAATCCGCCCAACGAGCATTCTGCGAACACCGAGCGAGGTGGAGCAATATCTGAACCGTGACCAGATGCGCCTCTATACGCTGATCTGGCAGCGCTTTGCGGCGAGCCAGATGTCTGCTGCCGTCTATGATACCATTGCGGCACAGATTACAGCGGGAGACTACCGACTGCGTGCACACGGATCGAAGCTGAAGTTCAAGGGCTACACTGCCGTCTATGTGGGCGCGGAGACAGCAAAGAAGGAGAAGGACACCCTTTTGCCGGATCTTGTGGCGGGCGACGTACTTGCACTCGCCGCGCTGAATCCCGAGCAGCACTTTACGGAGCCGCCACCGCGCTATAACGATGCCTCCATTGTCAAGACCCTCGAGGAGATGGGCATCGGCCGTCCGAGCACATACGCACCGATCATCGAGACTATTCAGAAGCGCGGCTATGTCGAACGGCGCGAGAAACAATTTCGTCCGACGGAGCTCGGTTTTATCGTGACCGATATGCTCCGAGAGTACTTCAAGGATATTGTGGATGTGAAGTTCACGGCGAATCTTGAAGGGGAGCTGGACGAGGTTGCGGACGGCGCACTCGATAAGAACGATCTTCTCCGAAAGTTTTACGACCCATTCGAGAAGACACTGAAAAATGCGGAGGATGTCATCGGTGAGGTGGAGATTCCCGACGAGGTCACGGACATTCCCTGCGATAAATGCGGCCGCATGATGGTGGTCAAACAAGGACGCTATGGCAAGTTCCTCGCGTGCCCCGGCTTTCCGGACTGCCGCAATGCGAAACCACTTCTGCGCGATACGGGGGTTGCCTGTCCGAAGTGCGGCGGCAAGATCGTCGAGCGCAAGAGCCGGCGCGGACGTGCCTTCTTCGGCTGTGACCACTATCCGGACTGTGACTATACAACGTGGGATGAGCCGCAGCAGGAGACCTGCAAGATCTGCGGCTCCTTTATGCAGCGGCATCGTTATCGTACGGGACGCAGCATCCTCTATTGCAGCAACGAGGTGTGTTCCTCGCGCATTGGCAGCCCCATCGAGAAGGAGCTGACACGCCAAAAGGAGCGTGTACAGGCGGCAAAGAATACCGACGCCGTGCCCCCTAAAGAGAAGAAGGCGTCCGTTGCAAAGAAGAACGTCACACGCCGTAAGAGGACGCGTGCATGAAAAAAATCATCGTCATCGGTGCGGGGCTTGCAGGAACTGAGGCGGCATGGCAGGCGGCAAAATCCGGTGCTGTTGTAGAGCTCTATGAAATGCGCCCCCTGCGCCGCTCTCCTGCGCATAAGACGGACGGTTTTGCCGAGCTTGTGTGCAGCAATTCCCTGCGCGGCGCGGGGCTTGAGAATGCCGTTGGTGTTCTCAAGGAGGAGATGCGGCGGCTCGGGTCACTCATCATACAAGCAGCAGATGCGACCGCCGTCCCTGCGGGCGGTGCACTCGCCGTGGATCGCACAAAGTTCAGCGCCTATGTTACAGAGGAAATTGAACGGCATCCGAACATCGGCGTTCACCATGCAGAGGTTACGGAGATTCCAAATACCGATGACTGTATCGTCATCATTGCCTCGGGCCCGCTGACGGATGGTGCACTCTCCGCTGAGATCGCCGCGCTCCTCGGCAATGACTCCCTCTATTTCTATGATGCAGCAGCACCGCTCGTCAGCTTTGCAAGCATTGACATGCGTGCTGCTTATCGTGCCTCCCGCTATGGGAAGGGAGAGGCGGCATACATCAACTGTCCGATGGACGAGGAGCAGTACGAGGCGTTCTACACGGCACTCACCACGGCCGAGACGGCGCAGGCGCATGACTTTGAGAAGGAGATCTTCTTTGAGGGCTGTATGCCTGTCGAGGTCATGGCATCGCGCGGCAAGGATACCTTGCTCTACGGCCCCCTCAAGCCAATGGGGCTGGAGCATCCAGAGACGGGGATACGCCCGTACGCTGTTGTTCAGCTGCGACAGGACAATGCGGAGGGGACAATCTATAACATCGTCGGCTTCCAGACGCGGCTCAAATGGCCTGAGCAGCAGCGCGTCTTTCGGATGATTCCGGGGCTCTCGCATGCGGAATTTTTGCGCTATGGCGTGATGCACCGCAACAGCTTCATCAATGCACCGCGCCACCTGCGCCCGACCTTTCAGACACAGACAAACGATGCCTTGTTTTTTGCGGGACAGATGACGGGTGTGGAGGGCTATGTCGAGTCGGCGGCATCCGGTCTGACGGCGGGCGTGAACGCCGCGCGGCTTGCGGCGGGGCAGGAGCCTCTTGTGTTTCCGCAGACAACCTGTCACGGGGCGCTTGCGCACTATATCACCTCATGTGACCCCGCTCATTTTCAGCCAATGAACATCAACTTCGGCCTTCTCCCTCCAATCGAGAATTCGCCGCGCCGTATGCGTAAGCCGGAGAAAAAACGGATGCTTGCGGAGCGTGCGTTGACGGTACTCGCAAGATTTCAGACAGAGCACATGAAAGGACTATACACAGTATGACATTTCATGCAACAACCATTGTTGCGGTCAAGAAGGGAAACAAGGTAGCCATTGCGGGTGATGGACAGGTAACCTTTGGGGAACGCGCGATTATGAAGGCAAACGCACGCAAGGTGCGCCGTCTTTATCATGGAAAGATCCTTGCGGGATTCGCCGGCTCGGTCGCGGATGCATTCACTCTGTTTGAGAAATTCGAGGTCAAACTCGAATCCTACAGCGGGAATCTGCAGCGTGCCGCCGTCGAGCTTGCAAAGGACTGGCGCACGGACAAGGTGCTGCGCAAGCTTGAGGCGCTGCTGCTGGTCGCGGACAAGGACGGCATTCTCATGATCTCCGGCAACGGCGAAGTCATTGAGCCGGATGGAGACTGTACCGCGATCGGCTCGGGCGGATTCTTTGCACTCGCCGCAGCCCGTGCGCTCACCGCGCACAGCACGATGGACGCACCCGAGATCGCAAGGGAATCCCTCTCGATTGCAGCGGATATCTGCGTCTATACCAATCATAACATCACGGTGGAGGTACTGGAATCATGAGTCAAATCGGCGTCAATGAACAGACCCCGCGCGCGATTGTTGCCGAGCTGGACAAATATATTGTGGGGCAGTACGAGGCAAAGCGCTCCGTTGCCATCGCACTCCGCAACCGCTGGCGCAGCCGTCAGCTCGACGATGAGATGCGCGAGGATGTCATTCCGAAGAACATCCTGATGATCGGCTCGACCGGTGTCGGCAAGACCGAGATTGCACGCCGCCTTGCGCGTCTCGTCCGTGCGCCGTTCCTCAAGGTTGAGGCGACAAAGTTCACAGAGGTCGGCTACGTCGGGCGCGATGTCGAGTCCATCGTGCGTGATCTTGTCGAGACCTCCGTGCGTATGGTGCGTCAGCAGAAAATCGACGAGGTGCAGGAAAAGGCGAAGGAAAACGCCGAGGAACGCCTCATTGATGTCTTTGTTCCTCCGGCAAAGAAAACAGTCAATCCCCTCAGCAGCATTTTCTCCTCGGATACAGAGGAGAAACAGGAGACAGAGGAACCGCCGAAGTATCAGGCGGGGCGTGAGTGGGTACGCAAGCGTCTGCAGAGGGGCGAACTCGAAAACGATGTCATCGAGATCGAGGTGGAGGAGTCTGCACGTCCTGCCGGCAATATGTTCGCCGGCTCGTCGCTTGAGGGCATGAGTGACAACCTCCAATCCATGATCGGCAAACTCGTTCCGAAAAACCGCCGTAAGCGCAAGGTCACAGTCGATCAGGCCCGCAAGATCTTTACAGCGGAGGAGGCGGACAAGCTCGTCGATATGGACGCTGTTGCGGAGGAAGCGGTGCGCACCGCTGAGTACAGCGGCATCGTCTTCCTCGATGAGATCGACAAGGTCGCCGTCAGCAATGGACGCAGTGCGGGCTCGGACATCTCGCGCGAAGGAGTGCAGCGCGACATCCTGCCGATTGTCGAGGGCTCGACGGTGATGACGAAGTACGGTCCCGTAAAGACTGATCACGTCCTCTTCATCGCGGCAGGCGCGTTCCACACGGCAAAGCCCTCCGATCTCATTCCGGAGCTGCAGGGGCGTTTCCCGATTCGTGTGGAGCTCAAGTCCCTTGTCAAGGCGGACTTCGAGCGTATCCTCACCGAGCCGAAGAACGCGCTCATCAAGCAGTACCGTGCACTCCTCGGCGTGGAGGGGATTTCCCTCCGCTTTGCCGACGATGCCGTCGCTCGTCTCGCAGAGCTTGCAGAGACTGTCAACGAGCAGACGGAGGACATCGGCGCACGCCGTCTCTATACGCTTTTGGAAAAGTTACTTGAGGATCTGTCCTACGATGCCCCCGACCTTGAGGAAAAGGACATCGTCATCGACAGTGCCTATGTGGATCGCTGTCTTGCGGATATTGCGGGCGATCACGACGTATCCCGCTTTATCCTGTAAACAACGGGGACAACAAAGAACGGTTTGGAAATTTTTCCAAGCCGTTCTTTGCTATTGCCTTAGTCTCTTTTTTATGCGATAATCCATTGTGACAGAATATGCGTATAGGAGGTGAACGCAGCGATGGACGAACAGGGGGGGCTCTTTGAACGAGCCTCATATCAGCCGCTCGCGGAGCGCGTTCGTCCACGTTCACTCGAGGAATTTGTCGGACAGGAGCACCTCCTCGGCAAAGGAAAGATCTTGCGCCGCCTCATTGAGAGCGACCATATCACCTCCATGATCTTCTGGGGACCGCCCGGTGTCGGAAAGACCACGCTTGCTCAGATCATCGCAGCGCGCACACAGGCGAAGTTCATCAATTTCTCTGCGGTGACGAGCGGGATCAAGGATATCCGTACGGTCATGCAGGAGGCGGATCGCCGCCGTATATACGGCGAGCGCATCATTGTCTTTGTCGATGAGATTCATCGCTTCAACAAAGCACAGCAGGATGCTTTTCTGCCGTTTGTCGAAAAGGGAAGCATTGTCCTGATCGGAGCCACGACGGAGAATCCATCGTTCGAGATCAACAGTGCTCTTCTCTCGCGCTGCCGTGTCTTTGTCCTGCAGGGACTGAGTACCGAGGACATCGGACGATTGCTGCGCTCTGCTGTCTCGTCTGCACGCGGACTGGGGGATCAGCACATCCACATCTCGGATGATGGGTTAGCGGCGGTTGCCGCCTTTGCGAACGGCGATGCACGGACTGCGCTATCCACACTCGAGATGCTGATCCTGAACGCAGAGGAGCTCGATGGAGAGATCTATGTGACAGAGGAGAATCTGGCACAGTGCATCTCGCGCAAATCGCTCCTCTACGATAAGGACGGGGAGGAGCATTACAATCTCATCTCTGCCCTCCATAAGTCGATGCGCAATTCCGACCCGGATGCGGCGGTCTACTGGCTCGCACGTATGCTTGAAGCAGGGGAGGATCCGCTCTACATCGCACGCAGAGTGACGCGGTTTGCGGCGGAGGATGTCGGACTTGCCGACCCAAGAGCCCTCCCGCTTGCAGTAGCCGCCTATCAGGCGTGTCACTACATCGGGATGCCGGAGTGCAATGTCCATCTGACCGAAGCGGTTGTTTATCTGGCACTCGCGCCGAAGTCCAATGCGATGGAGACGACATATCTTGCCGCAGCGGCTGATGCACGAAATATGCTCGCCGAGCCCGTTCCACTCGTGATTCGGAATGCACCGACCAAGCTCATGAAGGACCTCGACTACGGCAAGGGATATCAGTATGCCCACGATGTGGAGGAACACATTACCAGTATGCAGTGCATGCCGGACAGCCTGATCGGAAAAACATACTATCATCCGACGGAACAGGGGATGGAAGTACATTTTCGAGAGCGTTTGGAATGGATCAAAGACTGGAAGAAACAACATGCCAAAAACAATCGAAACAAATAAAATAAAATAACTAAAAAATGTAATAAATAATAAAAAATAAACTTGATTGTTTTCCCTCATAAAGAGAAAGGAAGGAACTTCGGCATTGGATGAGAAGCTGAAATTATACGGGTTTAACAACCTTACAAAGGCGCTGAGCTTCAATATCTATGATATTTGCTATGCGAAATCGGCACGTGAACAGCGGGATTATATCAAATACATTGACGAACAATACAATTCCGATCGTCTCACGAAGATTCTCTCGCGGGTTACGGATATGATCGGCGCGCGGATTCTCAACATTGCAAAGCAGGACTATGAGCCGCAGGGGGCAAGCGTCACGATGCTGATCGCGGAGGAGGCGGCGGTTGTCTCCGGCAGTAAGAAACCTGTGAACGCGAAGCCTCCCGTGCCTGAGACCATTCTTGCACATCTCGACAAAAGTCATGTGACGGTGCACACCTACCCCGAGTATCATCCCGATACGAGTATTGCGACGTTTCGCGTTGATATTGACGTGGCTACCTGCGGGGAGATCACACCCTTACAGACACTGGACTATCTGATCAGTCAGTTCGACTCGGATATCATAACGATGGATTATCGTGTGCGCGGGTTCACGCGTGATCTGCAGGGACGCAAGCTCTTCATGGACAGCAAGATGACCTCCATTCAGGAGTTTATCCGCCAGGAGACACTGGACGAGTACGATGCTGTGGATATCAACCTCTATCAGGCAAGCCTCTTTCATACACGTATGCTGATCAAGGAACCGCAGCTGCAGAATTATCTCTTCAATACAGATGTTGATGAGATTCCGCCAAAAACACGCCTACTCATCAGTACGAGCCTCAGACGTGAGATGATTGAGATCTTCAGCGGCAGGAACGTTTATTAAAGATATATTTTGAGGGAGATGGTACGATGCCTATGTTCAAAAAATCCCTCATGATTCTCTTTGTCCTCGCACTTGCGGTGCTCGGCGGCACCCTGTATGGCTATTACTTGGAGCGGGATGCAGTTGCACTGGACGAGGGGACGCTTGCAAAGGCAGAGACACCGCGCTCCATTACCGTGTATGTGACCGGAGAGGTGAAAAAACCGGGGCTGGTAACACTGACGGAAGGACAGCGCGTCGCCGACGCGGTAAACGCCGTGGGCGGTGTGATCGAGACGGCGGACATCGACCATGTCAATATGGCGGCGTTCCTTGAGGACGGTATGCAGGTTCGTGTGCCGGAGCGTATCGGAAGAGATGCAGACCATCCACAAAACGCACCGATCGGGAAGAATAAAGAGGGGCAGATTAACCTCAATACGGCAAGTGAAAAGGAACTGCAGGAACTTCCCGGCATTGGGCCGGCGATGTCCGCACGCATTATTGAATATCGTGAAACAAACGGTGCTTTCCAAAATATTGAGGACATAAAAAAGGTACGCGGCATTGGAAATGCCAAATTTGAAAAACTGAAAGACAAGGTGACTATATGAAGATGGGGCAGTATCAGCTCTCATTTCTCAGCGGTCTCCTCGCGGCATTCGGACTTGGGAGCTGTTGCAGCGCATGGCTGCACATCTCCTTTACGGAATCTCTTCCGTATCTGATGGTGCTCCTGCTGATTGCCGCATTTGCCTCCGGTTTCCTTGTTCTGAGACAAAGTGAACGAACATGGATTGCCTTTGTGGGGCTTTTTTTCATGTTGGGCATTTTTCGCTTCGCCGCTGCGTATGAATTGCCCGCGCATGATATTTCGTACATGGCGGGACAGGAGGGGCGGATCACAGGGACGATTGCAGAGCCCCCCAGAGTTACGAGAGATGCGGACGGCGTGCAGCATATCCGCTATACGGTGGCAGTCCAAACAGTGCGGCAGGCACATGAAGAGCGCACCGCGCACGGCAAACTCTACGTCCATACGCGTAGAGATGGAGCAGAGGACACTCTGCATGGCGTGATTGGCGATGTGATCACGGCAGAGGGAAAGATCCGCCGCCCGCACGGCTATCAGAATCCGGGGCAGATTGATACGGTGTTCCTGCTGCGCTGTGATGGCATTACGGCACGTCTCTTCGCGCGGGAAAACGATATCAAAATTGTCCCCAACGAAGAGCCCACCCGTGTGCAGTCATTTCTGCATTGGGCAGCTGATGTGCGTGCGCACTATTTGAACCGCATGGCGGAGGTTATGCCGCGCAGCGATGCCGCTGCGATTTTTGCCATGCTCTTCGGCGGCTATGACGGGATACGTCCCGAACTCCTTGAGGCATTTACAGTCACCGGAATTGTGCACATCCTCTCTGTTTCCGGCTCCCATATCAGCCTTCTTGCGGCGGTGATCGCATGGCTGGCACTCTTTCTGCATCTGCCGCGCTGGCTTTCCGCGGTGATGGTCATTCTTGCCATCATTGTCTACGTGATTCTCGCGGGTCTGGTTCCCCCCGCTGTCCGCTCCGGAATTATGGGGGCGGTTGCATTTCTGGGGATCGTTCTCGGACGTGAGCGTGATGCACAATATCTCCTTGTACTTACGGGCCTCCTCATGCTGATGATTGCGCCGCTTCTCCTCTTTCACATCAGCTTTCAGCTGTCTTTTTTGGCGACGGCAGGGCTGCTTTTTCTTGCTCCCGTCCTCCGCGCATGTATGGCAAGGCTGCCGCGTGTGCTCGCGGCAAGTTTTTCCATCACGATGGGGGCACAGCTTGCAACGCTGCCCATCCTCGCATGGCATTTCAATCAGATCTCGCTCTCATCGCTGCTCTCCAATCTCCTCGTCGTACCGATTGTTGATCTCATGATCGTACTTGGACTTGGCGGCGGCATTCTCGCATTTCTTGTTCCGGTTCTCGGCAGCGCGGCATTCGCTCTGGACAGTTTGCTCCTTGGGATCACATTTGAAATGACGCGTGCGATTGCCGCTCTGCCGTTTTCTCAAATTTGGCTTCCGTCCATGAATGTATGTGCGGGGCTTATATACTATCTAGGGCTTTTTATCATCATTGTACCGAAGACATATCGCATAACACTATTTGAATTTATACGGATTTTTTGGAAAAATATCGTTATTGTTTTCTCTGTCTCAATGATGGCTTTGTTCGTGTGGCATATAACGCGGCCCGCTGAGATAAACGTTCATTTTATCGATGTCGGACAGGGAGATGCGGCACTCGTTGTAACTCCGCACGGGCATGCCATGCTCTTTGATACGGGCGGCACACGGGATGCAGCATTCGATGTTGGGGCGCGTGTCGATCTCCCATATCTGCATCACTATGGGGTTCGCTCGGTGGACTATATCTTTCTCTCACATGCACATGAAGATCATGCGGCAGGTGCGGGTGCCATTCTCTCCCGTATGCCGGTAAAGCATGTCTATACCGCAGATGAAGGAACTGCCGCCTATGCGAGAAGCATGCGCCTTGGGGATGACAATCCTCTGCTTATGAAGCTGAGCCGTGCGGAGGAGGGGCAGTCGATCACCTTGGACGGCGTGACGGTCGATGTTCTCTACGCGCCATTATACAGAGATGTAGAGCACACAACGGGCAATGAGGTGTCGAATGTCTACCGTGTGCGCTATGGAAATGCGAGTTTTCTCTTTACAGGCGATCTCGTGAAGGAGCATGAGGAGAAGATGCTTGCGCGAGGAACAGATCTGCATGTGACGGTGCTCAAAGTTCCGCATCATGGTTCGGATACCTCCAGCAGTGAGGCTTTTGTGCGTGCTGTAAATCCACTCTTTGCCGTTTTCTGTGTGGGCGCAGACAACGCTTTCGGTCATCCGCGTCCCGTTGTTCTGGAAAGATACGAGGATATAGGTGCTCGTATTCTGCAAACCAGCAAGGATGGAGCGATTGTATTTCGTACAGATGGTAAGCATTTATCGGTCAGTACATATACAGGGGATAATTTTTGGGAGGAATAATTGCGGAGTCCCATTCTATTCCCTATCATCGAAACAGCAACGTATGTGGAATGAGAACTGTATGGATATGCACGGCATAATATTCGATGTCGATGACACACGCGATGATATGGCACAGCCTTTTTCGGAGCATATTAAAAGCTCTATGGAGAGCGATACCCATTTCGACCCCCCGATGTTCGATCGCAGTGGCTCCTCCGAGCGCTGAGGTGCATACAGAAGAGCAGCATACGGCGATTATGGTGTGCTTTGGAAAATAAATACTTGCTTTTTCGCTGGAAAATTGATAGAATACATATCGTTGTCGGGATGTGGCACAGTTTGGTAGCGCGCATCGTTCGGGACGATGAGGCCGCAGGTTCGAATCCTGTCATCCCGACCATTTACTTGACCTGCAAAGACCAGCCAATGGGCGGGTCTTTTTCTGTTTATGGGGAAGCATGGGAGATATCTGAACTGTGTTTCCCTCACATGAATGTGAGGTACGTATGACATCTGAGGTACAACGCTGTGCAGAGGAGCTGATTGACTTTATTGATGCAGCGGGCTCGCCGTATCACGTTGTGGAGAAGTGCAATGAGCTCCTAGGCCCCGTCCCGTTGTTTGAGAAAAAAGGAATGCATGAGGGACAAATATACTGTTTTCCGCTCTATCATACGGGAGCAGTCTTTGTTGCGATTGGGAAAAATGCAAGGAAAGCCCCCCTGCGCATTGCCTGTGCACATACGGATTTCCCATGCCTGCGCATAAAGCCCAATCCCGTCATCAGGGAGCATGGATATGGGAAGCTGAATGTTGAGGTATACGGAGGGCTCATTCGGAATACATGGATGGATCGTCCGCTGTCCATTGCGGGAGCGGTTGCCCTGCGCGGGAAGCATCCATTCACGCCTAAGCTGCAGCTCGTGGATGTTCGCCGTCCGCTCATGATTGTGCCAAACCTTGCGATTCACATGAACCGTAAGGTAAACGAGGGGGTTGAGCTGAAGCCGCAAAAGGACCTTTTGCCATTATTCTTCCAAAATGGCGACGGTGATGAGGATGATACGAAGAAACTGCTCGTTCTGCTCGCGGAGGAACTCGGTGTTTCGGCGGAGGATATTCTCTCCTATGATCTGAATGCCTATCCCTATGAGCGCGGCTGTCTCTTGGGATGTGACAATGCTTTTCTCTCCGCGCCGCGCCTTGACAACCTCTCCTCGGTCAAGGCATGTGTTGATGCGCTCCACGCGTGGAACGGGGAGGGGATACGCATTGTCGCTCTCTTTGACAACGAAGAGGTGGGGAGCCGCACAAAGCAGGGCGCGGGCTCGACTGCACTCGCCATCCTGTTGGAACGTGTCTGCTGGAAGATGGGGCTTGACCGAGAGGAATATCTCAAAAAAGTTATGGAAGGATTCTGTCTTTCCGTGGATGTCGCACACGCCCTGCACCCGAATGCACCCGAGAAGGCAGACCCGACAAATCAGCCCATGCTCGGCGGCGGAACGGTTCTAAAGGTCGCTGCAAATCAGTCCTACGCCGGCGATCCGGAAGCCTTTGCCGTCATTGCGGGGCTTTGTGAGCGGGAGAGCATTCCCTACCAGGTCTTTACGAATCACTCGGATGTAGCGGGCGGCGCGACACTTGGCTCCATTCTCTCTGCGCAGCTCCCCATGCGCACAATGGATATCGGGGTACCGATCCTTGGGATGCACTCTGCACGCGAGACGATGGGATCGTGCGACCAGTTCATACTTACGCGTTTACTTACGTCTTTTTTCTCTGCTTGAGAGACATTCGCGCAGAAGCATGTTATAATAGGTCACATTGGAAAGAAGGGATTCCTTGCGTGCCGTAGTTACACGAGTGAAAGAAGCATCCGTCGAAATCGAAGGGCGCATTTGCGGGCAGATTCAGGTCGGCTATCTTATTTTGCTGGGCATTGCCCCCGAGGATACACGGGAGGATGCTGCGCATCTGGCGGAGAAAGTCGTTCATCTGCGTGTGTTTTCCGATGAAAATGGAAAGATGAACCGTGCACTTGCCGAGGTGGATGGTGCGGTACTTGTGATTTCACAGTTTACCCTGTTTGCCGACCTCAAAAAGAGACGCCCGGGCTTCTCCAAGGCGGCAAAATCGGAGCACGCAATCCCGCTGTATGAAGCGTTTATGAAGGAACTCAGGGAGCGCGGTGTGCATGTCGAATGCGGAGCGTTCGGCGCGGATATGCAGGTGTCCTCGATCAACGACGGCCCCGTCACCCTGCTCTTTGATACGACCGAGGTATGAAATGAATACGGATCTGCTCAAAAAATATGCTGCACTCGTGATTCGCGTGGGAGTAAACCTGCAGAAGAATCAGCCGCTTGTTATCCATGCACCGATTACGTGTGCGGACTTTGTGCACGCGCTCACATCGGAGGCATACGATGTCGGTGCCTATGATGTTGCTGTCAACTGGAACGATGAGGAGTTCTCCCACATTCGCTTTCAGAAGGCGAATGCGGAGCGCTTTCGTGAGTTCCCCTCATGGCGCAAGGCGTTCTACGACGAACATGCGGCGCAGGGTGCGGCATTTATCTCGATTGCGGCATCGGATCCCGACCTCTATTCGGACATCGATCCGAAGCGTCTCACGGAGGCAAGTCAGACGGCGGGCAGGGCCCTTATGGACTATCGTACACGTCTGATGAGCAATAAGAATACATGGTGTGTTGTCTCTGTACCGACAACAGCATGGGCACGCAAGGTGTTTCCAAACTGCTCGGATGCAGAGGCGGTGGAGCGTCTTTGGGGAGAGATCCTCAGTGCCGTGCGTGTCTCCGAACATGAGGATGCTGTATCTGCATGGCGCACGCACATTGATGTTTTGCAAAAGCGGACAGCCTTCCTCAATGCACAGACATTTACGGAGCTGCACTATCGGAATCATCTCGGCACGGATCTGCGCATTAAACTGCCAAAAGGTCATATCTGGATGGGCGGTGCGGAAAAGTCTGCAGAGGGAACGCTCTTTGCCGCCAATCTTCCGACGGAGGAGGTATATACGCTTCCGAAATGCGACGGGGTGAACGGTACGGTCGCTGCCTCGAAGCCGCTCCACTACAACGGAAATCTGATCAGCGGGTTCACGCTTACGTTTGAGGCGGGGAAGGTTGTCGCCTACAAGGCGGAGCAGGGGGAAGAACATTTGAAGGAACTGCTCCATACGGATGAGGGCGCGTCCTTCCTCGGTGAAGTGGCACTTGTGCCATATGACTCTCCGATCTCGCAGAGCGGCATCCTCTTTTACAATACGCTCTTCGATGAGAACGCATCCTGCCACCTTGCCTTTGGGAAGGCCTATCCGACCTGTATAAAAGGCGGAGAAAGCATGACGGAGGATGAACTTCGACAGCATGGTGTCAACCATTCGCTTGTCCATGAGGACTTTATGATCGGTACGAAAGACCTCACGGTGGTCGGACGGACATCATCCGGCGAATCCGTTACCATCATTGAACATGGAAACTTTACCTTCTAACTAACAAGGCATGAGGTGAGAGGATATGCAGAGGTATTTTCGTTTCGGTACGCTGATGATGCTGTGCCTTCTTTCCTTCTTGATTTTTGCGGATGGACAGGCTGCGGGCAAGATTAAAGCAGAGGACTTTTCCTACCGGAATATATCGCTCGGAGATTCCGAGGAGGCTCTGCGTGAGCGCTGGGGAGAACCCGACGTTCAAAACGAGCAAGTGATCTGGGGGATCCACCTCAAGACCTTTACCTATGGGGATGTTGTTGCATCGACCTCGGTCACCAGCGGGAAAGTTGTGGATATCAATTTGATTGGAGAGAAGTATCGTCTGCGCAAGGATGTCCACTACGGCTCGACGAGCAGCTATCTCCTAAAGGTCTATGGGAAGGCAGAGCGCCAGTTTTTGGACGGGCATATCTGCTATGTATTCTCCCATCCGGAGCATCCGCGTGAGCGTCTCATTCTAAATCTGGATGCGGAACACGGAGCTTTGCAGTCCGCACGGATCACCATGCTCCCACTGACGGATGAGGAAGCGGACGAGATGGCACTGTCCGAGGATGCGTCCTTTGTCGAACTCGATCTAAAGAGAGGCTTTATTGCATCCAAGGAGATCGATGTGTCTGCCCTTCCCAAAGAGGACGCAGTGCAGCTGGGAGGATATGTCCAATGACGCATGATCTGCATATGCGTGTGCTTGGGCACCGCATCATGCGCTATGCCGGAATTGCACTCGGCTGCCTCATTGCAAGCTGTGCGATCAATCTCTTTCTGGTTCCCGCGCATCTCCTCACCGGCGGTGCAACCGGAATTGCGATGATTGTTTACTACCTCTTTGGGCTTCCCATTGGTCTGCAAACTTTCATCTATAATATCCCACTGCTGTTCATGGCGTGGAAGCTGATGGGGAAGTCCTATACCGTTGACATCATCATCGGCACTGCGATCTTTTCATTCTTCCTCGATTTGACGCGCCCGCTGAACGCCTATGCACCTGTGAATGACATGATGCTTACGACCGTATACGGCGGTGTCTTTGCAGGGCTTGGCTACGGGCTTGTCTTCCGCATGAACGGAAGTACGGGCGGCTTTGACATCCTCGCCGTCATCGTTCGAAAATACTATGATCTGCATATGGGCGGAGTTCTCTTTTCGATGAACTGTCTCATCATGCTCATCGCGGCATTTCTCTTCGGTATGGCACCGGCAATGTTTACGCTGATCTATATGTTCATCAATGCGACGGTGATGGACAAGATCGTTGCAGGATTCAATCACCGCAAGGCAGTCCTCATCATCTCAGATAAGTACAAGGAGATCGCAGAGCACATCATCGACCAGATGCATCGCGGTGTTACGTTTCTGCATGGACAAGGAGCATACACCCGCCGCGAACGCAATGTTGTCTTTGTGGCCGTCGGAACCACACAGGTCGGGAAGTTGAAATTTATAGTTCACAATGTCGACCCCCATGCCTTTGTCATCATCATGTCGGCAAATGAGGTTATGGGACGCGGGTTCGGGCGAATCAACCAGAACGATGCGGCGGCATCGGACGAGAGTTTTGATGAGCATAAGGAAAGGAAATAAAATTACGCTATGGATGTAATCTATTTGCTGAACAGCGGATTCTTCGTCCGCATGGATGACATTCTGCTGGTTTTTGACGCATTCGACGATCCTGCGGATGTGCTTGGACGTGAACTGGCAGCGGATGACGATATGCCCTTGTACTTTTTTGCTTCACACACGCATTTCGATCACTTTAATCCGATGATTGCACGCTACGCCGACAAGACACGACGCTACCTTCTGAGTGAGGATATACGGCGGAATCCGGGGGCGGCACGCATTCCGGCAGAGCAGATAAGCTGGATCGGCCTCTATGACAGCTGGCAGGATGACTGCATCTCCGTTACGAGTTTCTCATCGACCGATGAGGGCACATCCTTCCTCGTAGAAGTAAATGGGAAGCAGATTTTCCATGCCGGAGATTTCAACTGGTGGGACTGGACAGGAGATACGCCCGAGAATCGGAAACTTGCGGAGAATGCCTTCCGCAAGCAGATGAAGCATCTCGCAGGACGTTCCTTTGACCTTGCGTTTTTCCCTGTGGATGGGCGTCTGGGGCCGTCGATGGAGCGCGGTGCAAAGGTGTTCTGCGCCGAAACGCATCCGAAGGCGCTCGTCTCCATGCACTCTGTCGGTTATCCCGCATGGCAGCCATCCAAGGACTTCTTTGCCAAGGGGGCTGAGATTCCTGTATGGTCGCCGACCAAAGCGGGGGAGCAGCATCGTTTTTGAAATAGAGGTTGAAATATAGGAGGGCATTCGGTAGAATGGGGAAGAAATTTTATCTCCTGACACTCGGGATCGCAGTTGCCGTCATTGCTGTATTGGTCATGGCGCACAGCGGGAGTGCAGGGATGTCATTCAACATGCTGTTGGATCAGAACAAAGGAGAGAACAAAGCCGTGGCAAATCGCATTGCAGTATTTACAACGAACAAGGGCAGCTTTGAAGTGGAGCTGTTTGAGGACAAGGCGCCAATTACAACGAAAAATTTCATCGACCTTGTGGAAAAGGGCTTTTATGACGGGCTGATCTTCCACCGCGTCATTGACGGGTTTATGATTCAGGGCGGCGACCCGAACGGGAGTGGGACAGGCGGCCCCGGTTACACCATTCCCGATGAATTCGATCCTGCCCTCAAGCATGATGGCGAGGGCGTTCTTTCAATGGCAAATGCAGGGCCCAATACGGGCGGCAGCCAGTTTTTCATCACGCTCGCTGCGACACCGTGGCTCGACAACCACCATGCGGTCTTTGGAAAGGTGATCGAGGGGATGGATGTGGTGCGTGATATCGGTCACACACAAACCGGATATGCTGACCGTCCCGTGCATGATGTCGTGATTGAGAAAATTACCATCAAAGACGCGGCAGAATGAACTATGCATACCTTTTGCTGTGTGCGGATGGAAGCCTCTACGCCGGCTGGACAAATGACCTGCGGCGGCGGCTTCATGCACACAACGAAGGACATGGGGCAAAGTATACGCGTGGCCGCAGACCTGTCCGCCTCGTATATGCAGAGGCCTTTGCAGCAAAGGAAGAGGCACAGAAACGAGAGTGTCAATTCAAGAAAATGAAGCGGCAGGAACGGCTTTCACTGATTCGTGCAGGACAGGACAATGCGGTAATAACGGCACTGATCGAAGCGGTTAACGCAGGAGAACTAGAATAAAGGGGATTATTTCATGACAGAGAAAAAGGTCATGCTGACCGAGGACGGCTACAACAAGCTCGTCGAAAAGCTCAACTATCTCAAGAGTGTGCGGCGTATTGAAGTCGCTGAACGCCTCAAGGCCGCCATTGCACTCGGCGATCTTTCCGAGAACTCCGAATACGATGATGCGAAGAACGAGCAGGCATTCCTCGAGGGCGAGATTCAGGAACTCGAAACCAAGATTCGCAACTCCGACATCATCAAGGCCGGAGACGGCAAGACCGTCACCATGGGCAGCCGCGTGACGGTGAAGGATTTGGAATTCGATGAGGATGAGACCTTCCTCATCGTTGGCTCCACCGAGGCAGACCCCGATGAGGGGAAGATCTCGAACGAGTCTCCGCTCGGCATGGCTCTGCTTGGACAAAAGATTAACCATGTGGTCAATGTCAATGCACCGGCAGGCGTGATCCAGTACAAGATCATGGACATTAAGAAGTAAGGAGCAGGGATGGCTGACGAAAGAGAAAATACGGCGAATGCGCCGGAACAGGATCTGAATGAGATGATGCGTGTCCGCCGCGAGAAGATGGATGCATTTCGTGCCATGGGCGTTGCGCCGTTTGGACATCGCTTCGAGGTTACGGACTACGCGGCGGATCTCAAGGAAAAATATGACTACCTTGCGGAGGATGAGGAAGGTGCGGAGGTTCGCATCGCCGGTCGTCTCATGGCAATACGCGGACATGGCAAGGCATCCTTTTCGACGCTCAATGATCGCACGGGAAATATACAAATCTATTTCAAACTGGATGTTCTCGGCGAACAAAAATATAAGGAAGAGTTCAAGCGCCTCGACCTCGGTGATATCATCGGGATTCGCGGTGTTGTTTTCAAGACACGGCGCGGCGAGATTACCGTACGTGTCGAGAACTTCGAGCTCCTGTCAAAGTCACTGCGGCCTCTGCCCGAGAAATTCCACGGGCTCAAGGATGTGGACACGCGCTACCGTCAGCGCTATCTCGATCTCATGGTAAATCTCGATGTACGCGAGACCTTCCGCAAGCGGACGAAGATCATTCAGTCCATCCGACGCTATCTCGACGAGCGGGACTTCCTCGAGGTTGAGACACCCGTGCTCTCGACAATCGCAGGTGGTGCCGCTGCACGTCCCTTTATCACGCATCACAATGCGCTCGACATTGACCTCTATCTCCGCATTGCAACAGAGCTCAGTCTCAAGCGGCTCATCGTCGGCGGTCTCGACCGCGTCTATGAGATGGGGCGGATCTTCCGCAACGAGGGTATGGATGTGCGTCATAATCCGGAGTTCACGTCCATCGAAATCTATCAGGCGTTTGCCGACCATCGTGATCTCATGGCAATCACGGAGGGGATCGTGCGTCAGGCGGCGGAAGACGTGCTCGGTACAACGAAGATCACATATCAGGGCATCGAAATCGACCTCAATAATGTCCGCACGATCAGCATGAACGATGCGGTACGCGAGGCGACGGGAAAGGACTTCCTCTCCTGCAAGACGGTTGATGAGGCACGTGAGATGGCACGTGCGGTCGGTGTCTCGTTCGAGGAGCGCCACGGCATCGGCGGTATTCTGAACGCCGCATTCGAGGAAAAGGTTGAGGAGACTCTGATGCGGCCGACCTTTATCACGGGGCATCCGACCGAGATCTCTCCGCTTGCCAAGCGCAATGCAGACGATCCGCGTATCACGGATCGCTTTGAGTTCTTCGTCTATGGACGTGAGCTTGCAAACGGATTTACGGAGCTGAACGATCCCATCGATCAGGAACAGCGTTTTCTCGATCAGCTTGAACAGCGTGCGGCAGGAGATGCCGAGGCGCATGTCATGGATCGTGACTTCATCACGGCACTTGAGTATGGCCTTCCGCCGACGGGCGGTCTCGGCATCGGCGTGGATCGCCTTGTCATGCTCCTGACCGACAGTGCATCCATCCGCGATGTGCTGCTCTTCCCAACGATGAAGCCCTTGGCAGAGTAAGGGATAAAGAATTTGAGAATCACCTTGACAAGAGCGCATATTATCGCATATACTTGTCAAGGTCATGGGTAGGTGGCCGAGTGGTTAAAGGCAACAGACTGTAAATCTGTCATCTTCGGATTACGATGGTTCGAATCCATCCCTGCCCACCACCGGCGGCATAGCTCAGTTGGCTAGAGCATGCGGTTCATACCCGCAGTGTCCGGAGTTCAAATCTCTGTGCCGCCACCATATAGCAATCGGACTCAGTCGATGAAAATACTCGACTGAGTTTTTTCGTGTTTGAGAAAAATCCGTATTGAATATATATTGGATAAAAAGAATATATTTTTCCACGAAGGTTTGAACAATTCTCCAAAATCTAATTGATTTTTCTGAATGAGAATGCTATAATGATTCCATAGCTAAGAACTATTGGTATACCCTGTTCCAAATCATGTCACTTATTGCTAGGGATGGGTGACAGGAGAGTTTTTAAGGAGGAAGTACTTATGAAGGTAACTGTTGTTGGTGCAGGTAACGTAGGCGCAACCGTAGCAAACGTCGTTGCGCTCAAGAAGTTCGCGCAGGAAGTCGTCCTCATTGACATCAAAGAAGGCGTTTCCGAAGGCAAGGCGATGGACATGATGCAGTGTTCGCACGCGCTCAACTTTGATACAACGGTCAAGGGCGTTACGAACGACTATGCTGCTACGGCAAACTCCGACGTTGTCGTCGTTACTTCCGGTCTGCCGCGCAAACCAGGCATGACGCGCGAAGAGCTTGTCGGCGTTAATGCCAAAATCGTCAAGAGCGTGGTGGAGCAGGCGCTCAAGCATTCCCCAAATGCGATCTTCATTATCATCTCCAATCCAATGGATGCAATGACCTATCTGGCGCTGAAGTCCACGGGACTGCCGCGCAACCGCGTCATCGGCATGGGCGGCATGCTCGACAGCAGCCGCTTCCGCTATTATCTCTCCGAGGCACTCAATGCGGCAGGACATCCCGCAACACCGACCGATGTGGACGGCATGGTTCTCGGCGGCCACAACGACAAGACGATGGTTCCTCTCGTCAGCATTGCTACGCTCCGCGGCATCCCTGTCACGCAGCTCCTCTCGAAGGAAGTGCTCGCAGATGTCGTTCAGAAGACGAAGGTCGGCGGCGCAACACTGACAGGGCTTCTCGGTACGTCCGCATGGTATGCGCCGGGTGCTTCCGCAGCAACGCTGGTTGAGGCAATTGCCCTCGACTCGAAGAAAGTCATTCCTTGCTGCGTCTATCTTGAGGGCGAGTATGGCGAGAAGGATCTCTGCGTTGGCGTTCCCATCGTGCTTGGCAAGAACGGCTTCGAGAAGGTCGTTGATGTGGTGCTCGAGGGCGAGGAGAAGGCGAAGTTCGAAGAGAGCGTGCAGGCTGCTCGCGAGGTCAACGCACAGCTCGGCGACGCACTGAAGTAATCTCTTTCCTTAGCAGATTAAAAGGTCTTTGCAGCCGGTCTGTAAAGACCTTTTTCTATCACATGGGGGAATTTTCTGTATGAAAGAAGTATTGCCCCTTGACATTCCCTGCACATTTCCACTATAATAGCTATGCGTTTGTGGGACGCATAGGACTCACTAGCTCAACTGGCAGAGCAACTGACTCTTAATCAGTAGGTTCACGGTTCGATTCCGTGGTGGGTCACCATGTGTATTTTATCCGCTTGGCGGTTTTTTTGAAAGCAGGTTGGAACACCAACCTGCTTTTCGTATATTGAGACATAGGAGGCTCATGCGTGAATATCCTGATATTAAATGATGACGGAATTGCGGCAGAGGGACTGAGATCACTCGCACGCCATCTTGCACAGCGCCACAGCGTGACTGTTGCAGCCCCCATGCACCAACAGAGCGGAACCTCGCACGCGCTGACAATCGGGCGTGCAATCGAGGTGCGTGCCGACGAACATTTCGGCGCAGATGCGGTGATTCGAGCATGGGCAATCGACGGAACACCGACAGACTGCGGCAAGCTCTATCTCGATGCGATCACAGAGGAAATGCCGGATGTTGTGCTCTCGGGGATCAATCATGGGTCGAACCTCGGGACGGATGTCATCTATTCGGGAACGGTCGGAGCTGCATTCGAGGGATTCTTTCATGGAATTCCATCGTTTGCGATTTCCTTGCCGGAAGGCAGTCACATTTCCTTTGGGGAGGCCGCGGCATACTTTGAGCCGTTTATGGAAAAGATTCTGATGGGGACGGAAAAGCCGTTTCTGCTCAATATCAATTTTCCGAAGGAACTTGCAGATGGCACGCCGCAGTTTGTCTTTGCACGACAGGGTGGACGCGACTACATCAATGCCTTTGAGCGAATCGAGGAAAACGGACGCGTGCACTATAAGGTAGCGGGTGAGGTGTCAGATACGGACAAGGGGGCAGGTACGGATATCTATGCGGTGGAGCACGGGCTGATCTCAGTGACGCCGGTCGGCATGGATATGACGGATTATCCGCTGTTGGAGGAATGCGGCAGATTGTTTATGAAAGACGAAGAGTGATACTGATAAGATAACGGAGCTGAATTTATCAGTGATTCCCTAATATACACATTGATAATCACTATAAAGAGAGGGGATTCCGTCTTCTCCTCTTTTTTTTTACGACTATTTGCGGTATAATAGCGAACATGAATAGGATTCATATTTTTCTTTGGGGGAATCATCGTGCTGTATCCGATGAATGTTGATCTGGCCGGGCGTCTTGTCATCATCATCGGTGGCGGTGTGGTCGCGGAGCGCAAGGTGCGCGGCATTCTTGCGCTCGACGCAGAGGTTGCAGTGCGTGTTATCGCTCCTGCAATGACGGATGTGCTGCGTGAACTTGCCGACAGCGGACAGATTGAATGGCGCGAAGAGCGCTACGCAGGCGGTATGTTGGAAGGAGCATTTCTGGTCTATGCAGCGACCGATTCGCCGTCGGTCAATGCAGAAGTCGCTGCTGAGGCAAAGAGACTCGGGCTGTTTGTCAATGTGATTGATGATCCGAACGCCTCATCCTTTCAACTGCCTGCAACGCTGCGGCGCGGAGATTTCCTGCTGACTGTTTCGACGGGCGGCGGCAGCCCTGCACTTTCACGGGCAATACGGATGGAGATGGAGCAACTCTATCCGCCTTCGTTTGGGCTGTGGTTGGAGCGCGTTGCACGTCTGCGCTCAGAACTGCAGGAGGCGCTGCCGTCGAGCAGGGAGCGTACGCATTTTTGGCGTATGGCACTGCGTCCCCATCTTTTGGATATGATCCGCAACGGAGAGTTAGAGAAAGCAGAGGTTGAGTTACGCAATGCAGCTCTTGACATTGGGGCTAAATCATCGAACGGCTCCGGTTGATGTGCGTGAGCGCGTTTCATTTTCCCGTGAGGAACTGCGTTCAGGGCTGATGAATCTGGGAGAATACGACGGTCTGAGCGGATTGGTCGTCCTGTCCACCTGCAACCGAACGGAACTCTACGCATCGGTGGATGAGTCTGTGGCAGGAGCACAGGCTCTGCGCCAGTTTCTGAATGATCTGGCACAGGGCGGGGATGATCTGGACGAATATCTATATACGTACACGGATGACGAAGCGATCCGACATCTCTTCCGCGTTGCCTCCAGCCTTGATTCCCTGGTGCTCGGCGAGGGGCAGATTCTCTCGCAGGTCAAGGAAGCGTATGCGATTGCACGTGAGGCAGGGGCGACAAGTACGGTACTCAATCTGCTCTTTCACCGTGCCATCGCAACGGGAAAACGCGTGCGGACGGAGACGCGCATCGCGTACCGTTCGGTATCCGTGAGCTATGCAGCGGTGGAGCTTGCCGCTGCATCCCTCGGCGGGCTGGGCGGCTGCAGCGGACTGGTCTTCGGTGCGGGCAAGATGGCGGAACTGACGGCGGAACATCTGCGTGCGCATGGCATCGAAACGATCTACGTGGCGAATCGCCATATTGAGCGTGCACAGCGCCTTGCCGAACGGATCGGGGGGGAAGCGATCCCCTTTGACCGTGCACTGGACTATATGACCTGTGTCGATGTGGTGGTGACATCTACGGGAGCCCCGCACTATGTTGTCAAGTCGTGGGAAGCGCGCCGCGTGATGGCACGGCGGCAGGGGCGGAAACTCTTCCTCATCGACATCGCTGTTCCGCGCGATGTCGATCCCGAGGTTGCGGGCATCAAGGGCATCGAACTCTACAACATCGACGCGCTTGAGGCGGTGGTGGACGAGCATCTCAATGAGCGTCAGGCAGAGGCAGTCAAGGCAGAGGACATCGTGGACGAGGAGGTGGCAGCCCTTCTTGAACGCTTTAAATATCTGTCCTTTCAGCCGCTCATGGCACTCCTCTCGGGGCGCTGTGAGCGCATCCGAGAACGCGAGATCAAGCGCGTAAGTGCAAAGCTTCCGGATCTTTCGGAGGAAGAGGGACGGCAAGTGGAGCACATGAGCCGCATGATCGTGCGAAAGATCCTGCGGATCCCGATGATGAAGCTGCGCGCCTCCGCAGGTACAACGGATGAGGCGTTCTACATCGAGGCAATGCGCGCACTCTTTAAGTTGGATGCAATAGGAGAGACAGGTACAAGTGAACAGCGACACAATCACTATCGGTACGCGGGCAAGTAGGCTAGCTCTGTGGCAGGCGGAATACATCGCGGCAGAGATTGAAAAACAGCACCCTACTGTGCGTGTGGAGCTCCGAAAGATGACGACGAAGGGCGACCGTATTCTCGATGCACCGCTCGCAAAAATCGGGGGCAAGGGGCTCTTTACAAAGGAGCTCGAACAGGCAATGCTCATAGGTGAGATCGATCTCGCCGTGCACAGTCTGAAGGATATGCCAACAGAAGTTCCCGATGGGCTGGTCATCGGTGCAGTCACGGAGCGGCTGGATGCGGGCGATGCATTTGTCAGTGTGCGCTATCGGTCGATGGAGGAGCTGCCCCAAGGGGCAAAGATGGGTACGTCAAGCCTCAGGCGGCGTGCACAGCTGCTTGCTGTGCGCCCGGACCTCAAGATCCACGATCTGCGCGGCAATGTCAATACGCGGCTTGCAAAGCTTGATGCGGGGGAGTTCGATGCGATTGTCCTCGCGGCAGCAGGGCTGAAACGCCTTGGGCTTGGTGATCGTATTCGCACGACTCTCCCGCGTTCCATGATCCTTCCCGCCGTCGGGCAGGGAGCACTCGCGATCGAATGTCGTGCGGACGATATGCGAATTCTGGAGTTGATTGACTTCCTGCGTGATCCACAGATGACGGCAGCAGCGACTGCGGAGCGTGCCTTCCTGCGGCGTGTTGAGGGCGGTTGTCAGATCCCTGTCGGTGTCTACGCCGAGGTCGGTGCGGGCAATGTGCTCCACGTTGAGGCGATGATTGCCTCCGTCGACGGGATGCGTGTCTGCCGATCGCGCTCCAGAGGAACGCCGGAGACGGCGGAGAAGATCGGCATTGCTCTGGCAGAGGAGCTGCTCGATGTCGGTGGCCGAGAGATTTTGAAAGAGATAGGAATTACGGTATGAGCGGAAAAGTATTTCTTGTCGGCGCGGGTCCGGGCGATCCGCGCCTTTTGACGGTTGGCGCAATGAACTGCCTGAAGCAGGCGGATGTCGTCGTCTATGACCACCTCGCGGACGAGAGCATTCTCTCCTATGTGCCCGCTGAGGCAGAGCGCATCTATGTCGGAAAGCAGTCCTGCAAGCATACGATGCAGCAGGAGGATATCAATGTCCTGCTGGCGGACAAAGCGGATGATGGGAAGACGGTTGTTCGCCTCAAGGGCGGCGATCCATTTGTCTTTGGGCGCGGCGGCGAGGAGGCGCTCGTACTCCTTGCACGCGGCATCCCCTTCGAGGTGCTGCCTGGCGTGACCTCGGCGATCAGCGTCCCTGCCTATGCGGGCATCCCTGTGACGCATCGCGGCGTTGCCGTCTCCTTCGCGGTCATCACAGGACATGAGGATCCGACGAAGTCGGAATCTCACATCCGTTGGAAGCATCTCGCAACAGGGGGTGACACGCTGATCTTTCTGATGGGGGTAGCCAATCTTCCCGTTATCACGAAGAATCTCATCGACAACGGTCGCCCTGCCGATACCCCTGCGGCAATCATTCGCTGGGGAACGCGTGCCGACCAGGAGACATACGTCACGACCGTCGGCGAAGCAGCTGCGATGGCAGAGCGAGATGGGATTCGTCCGCCCGCAATATTTATCGTCGGTGAGGTTGTAAGGCTGCGTGAGCAGCTGCGTTGGTTCGATCGCGCAGATATTCGCCCACTGCACGGAAAGCGCATTCTTGTGACACGCGCTCGTGCACAGGCATCTGCACTGACGGAACAGCTGACGGCACTGGGCGCATCCTGCATCGAGACCCCCGTGATCCGCATCGCACCGCCTGCGGATAGCTATGCGGCACTGGATCACGCCATCGACGAAATTCATGTCTATCAATGGCTGATCTTTACGAGCACGAATGGTGTGGAGCATTTCTTTGCACGTCTGCATCATGCGGAGAAGGACACGCGTGTGCTTGGCTATGCAAAAATCGCCGCCATTGGCTCTGCAACGGCAAAGGCGCTGCGTTCGTTTGGCGTTCATGCCGATATCGTTCCGAAGGAATTCCGAGCCGAGGCGCTTGTCGATGCTCTTTCTCCCATCCTGCCGCCGCACGCGCGTATTCTGCTGGCACGCGCCCAGGAGGCGCGCGATGTACTGCCTGAGTCGCTGCGCACCCACGGAGCGACCGTTGATGTTGCGCCGGCATACGCGACGGTTCCGGAACGCGAGGGCGGAGAGGAGCTTGCCGCACGTCTGATGCGCGGGGAGATTGACTTCGTAACATTTACCAGTTCGTCTACCGTGAAAAACCTTGTGCAGCAGCTCAGCAACATCACGCCGCTGCAGCACACCAAGATCGCCTGCATCGGCCCCGTCACGGCAGAAACCGCACGGAGTTTCGCACTCGAACCCGACATTGTGGCAGAGCATTATACGATTGATGGCTTGGTTCATGCGATAAGGGAGTATGTGCAATGAATATGATTCAGCGTCCGCGCCGCCTGCGTATCTCAGAGGGAATGCGCGATCTCGTGCGTGAGACCGAACTCTCACCGCGCGACTTTGTCTATCCGATCTTCGTCGTGCCGGGAGTACATATCAAGGAAGAGATTCCGAGTATGCCGGGCTGCTGTCATTACTCTGTGGATCAGATCGCTGCACTTGCGCGTGAAATTGCAGCGCTTGGGATTCCTGCGGTCGAGGTGTTCGGTCTGCCGGAGTACAAGGATGAGATCGGCTCGAGCGCATGGGATATGACGAGTCCTGTGCAGCGTGCGATTGCGGCGATCAAGGAGGCCGTTCCGCAGCTGCTCGTTGTCGGCGATGTCTGCCTCTGCCAGTATACGACACATGGTCACTGCGGTGAGCTGCACGATCACTATGTAGACAATGACGCTACTCTGCCGCACCTCGTCCAGACTGCTGTCAGTCAGGCGCGTGCGGGAGCAGACATCATTGCGCCGTCCGACATGATGGACGGGCGCATTGCTGCCATCCGTGCGGGGCTCGACGCGGAGGGGTTTGTCAATACGAGCATCATGAGCTATGCGGTAAAGTATGCCTCGGGCTACTACGGCCCCTTTCGTGATGCAGCGGACAGTACGCCCGCCTTTGGCGATCGCCGCCAGTATCAAATGGATCCCGCAAATGTGCGCGAGGCTCTGAAGGAAGCGGATTTCGACGTGGAGGAGGGCGCGGACATCATCATGGTGAAGCCGGCGCTCGCCTATCTCGATGTCGTGCATCAGGTCTATGAACGCACGGATCGCCCGATCGCGGTCTACAATGTCAGCGGGGAGTATGCGATGGTCAAGGCCGCCGCTGCAAACGGCTGGATTGACGAGCAGCGCATTGTCTTGGAGACGCTGACAAGCATGAAGCGCGCGGGGGCAAAGATCATCATTTCCTACCATGCAATGGATGCCGCAACATGGCTCAATGCCTGAGGAGGTCCGTTATGCGAAATACACAGCAGTCAAAAGCCGCCTTTGCCGAGGCGAAGCAGTATATGCCGGGCGGAGTGAACAGCCCCGTTCGTTCCTTTGCCAATGTGGGCGGAAATCCTCCCTTTATTGCGCGTGCTGAGGGTGCGAAGATCTATGATATTGACGGAAATGAATACATTGACTATGTGGGATCGTGGGGACCGATGGTCGTCGGTCATGCACATCCGCAGGTTGTCAAGGCGCTTCAAGAAGCAGTAACGCGCGGCACAAGCTACGGTGCACCGACACTTCTCGAAACCGAACTTGCAAAACTGGTGCAGAGCGTATATCCCTCCATTGAGGTCATCCGCATGGTGAACTCCGGGACGGAGGCGACAATGAGTGCACTTCGTCTGGCACGCGGCTATACGGGGCGTGACAAGATTGTAAAATTCATCGGCTGCTATCATGGACACAGCGACAGCTTGCTTGTCAGTGCCGGCTCGGGGTTGGCGACGTTCGGCGTGCCAAGCTCTCCCGGTGTGACAAAGGGGACGGCGGCAGATACAATCACCGTGCCATACAATGATGCGGATGCCATTCGTGCTGTCATGGAGCGTGAAGGGGACGCGATTGCAGCGGTCATTGTGGAACCTGTGGCGGGCAATATGGGGCTCGTCCTGCCGCGTCAGGGCTATCTTTCTCTGCTGCGTGAGCTCACGGAGCAGCACGGTACGCTGCTCATCTTCGATGAGGTCATGTGCGGCTTCCGTGCCTCGCTGGGCGGAGCACAGGCGGCCTACGGCATCCGCCCCGATCTCACCTGCCTCGGCAAGATCATTGGTGGAGGATTGCCCGTCGCAGCGTACGGCGGGCGGCGTGAGATTATGGAGCGTGTCTCTCCGGCGGGTCCCGTCTATCAGGCGGGCACGCTCTCCGGCAATCCGCTTGCGATGACGGCGGGCATTGAGACGCTGAAGATTCTCACGGCAGAGCCCGAGGAGGGCAGGGCAGACTACAGCCGTGAGCTGACCATCAAAACGAAGAATCTGCTGCTTGGCTGGCAGCGTGCTGCCAAGGATGCAGCTGTGCCGATCTGTGCGCATCAGGCGGGTTCGATGTTCGGCATCTTCTTCATTGACCGCGAGGTCTATGACTACAGGGATGCAGAGGCGGCCGATCAGGAAGCATTCCGTGTATGGTTCGAGACGATGCTGGACGAGGGCATCTATCTCGCACCGTCGCAGTTTGAGACACTCTTCCTCTCGGGTGCACATACGGATGACGATATTGCACGGACGATTGCTGCGGCCGAAAAGGGGTTCGCCGCGGTGAAGAAAATGCGTGGGTAAATTCATAAGCAAATGGCTGCTCTGAGAAGTTTTTAACTTTGCAGAGCAGCCATTTGTTTTGCGAAAAGTGCGATTGCTAGTAGGAATGGCTTATGTTATAATTCAACGTAACAGATGATGTTCAAAATATCGTATTGAGGCGGTGTTTCTCATTCATGAGATAGATGTTGCTGATGGGAAAAGCAGCAAGGGAGAATCCTTCCTCAAGGGAACCTTCGTCTTGACGATTGCGGGGTTTGTTGTCAAGGTCATCGGTTCGCTCAACTGGATCTTTGTTTCCCGCATCCTAGGCGGTGAGGGAATCGGTCTCTATCAGATGGCTTTTCCCATTTATTTTTTTGCGATGACGGTTTCGCAAGCAGGCGTTCCTGTTGCCATATCGATCATTACGGCAGAGCGTGTGGCTCTGAATGATATTTACGGAGCAAAGCGTGTCTTTCGTATTTCGATGATGCTGATGCTCCTCACGGGGCTGCTCTTTTCGATTCTGACATATTTGGCTGCGGATTGGCTGATCGATTGGCAGCTGATCCGCGATGCACGTGCGTATAAGGCTGTGGTGGTGCTTGCACCGACGGTCTTTTTCGTGACCCTGCTCGCCAGTTCTCGCGGCTATCTGCAAGGCTGGCAGCGTATGACACCAACGGCGGTGTCACAGATCGTGGAACAGATCTTCCGCGTGGTGACGATGATCGTCCTCGCAAGCCTTCTCATGCCGTGGGGGCTTGACTACGCAGCGGCAGGTGCTTCCCTCGGAGCTTTTGCGGGCGCAGTGACGGGGCTCATTGTCCTCGTCTATTTCCATATCAAGCTGGAGCGTGACATTGCGCGTGACTACGGCACGGAGCTGAGACCTCTGCCGGGTGCGGCATACGAGTCACGGTGCTCCATTATCAAACGCATCTTCAAGCTTGCGCTGCCCGTATCGGCGGCGAGCATCATGCTGCCCGTCGTATCGAATCTCGACCTCATGATCGTGCCGCAGCGCCTTGAGGCAGCGGGCTACAGCATCAGTGAGGCGACAGAGCTCTTCGGCTATCTGAACGGAATGGCGGTACCGCTCGTCAACCTTGCGACCATCCTGACGGCTTCCATGGCGATGAGCATTGTGCCTGCCATCTCTGAGTCGCGCGTGCTCGGTGATCGTGCACGCGTTTACGATCAGACGGCGGCATCGGTACGTATCTCCAATTTCGTCTGCTTTCCCGCGTTTGTGATCGTATTTATGCTCGCAACACCGATCTCGTCGCTCATCTACAACGCCCCGGGTGCAGGTCCCGCCGTGATGATCTCGGCGGTCAGCATCATCCTCCTCGGACTACATCAGGTATCGACGGGGATCTTGCAGGGGCTTGGCCACCCGACTATTCCGATGGTGAATATGCTGCTGGCTGCAGCGGCAAAGGTATTCCTCAACTGGCATCTGACGGCGATTCCATGGCTTGGCATCATGGGGGCAGCGTGGGCAACGGCGGCGGATATGGGCGTTGCGGCACTCATCAATCTGTACTTCATTCACCGCTTCATCGGCTATCGGATCGAGCTGCTGCAGCTGATTAAGACGATATGTGCGGCGGCGGTCATGGCGGGGGCGGTCTATCTCTTCTACGGATGGACACTTGCGTGGTGGGGTGTCCCTGCCGTCTCCACATTCGGTGCCGTGTTCTTTGGCTGCGGCATCTATGTCGCGGCAATGCTTCTTCTGCGCGCCCTCATCGAGGATGACCTGCGCCGGCTTCCCATGATCGGCAGCGTCGGGATTCGATTCTTGCAGCGGATTGGAGTTTTTAAGGCATGAAAAAACTTGGGCTGATCTACAATCCTGTGTCGGGTCATGCACTTTTCAAGGGAAAACTCGATCCCATCATCGATATGTTTCAGAAGCATGGGATTGTTCTCTGCCCCTACCGCACGCGCGGTGGAGGACAGGACAACCTCGGATACTTCCTCCGTGAGATGCGCCCGGACGGCGTACTTGCCGCAGGAGGTGACGGTACGGTGCACGCCGTGGTAAATGCCATGCTTGCCGCAGACATGGATATTCCGCTCGGCATTCTCGGCAGCGGCACGTCGAATGACTTTGCAACGCATCTTGGCATTGAGGATTGGGAAGCTTACATCGAACGCATTGCAGCAGGTGAAGCTCGTCGCGTCGATCTGGGGCTGCTCGAAGGAACGGGGCAGTACTTCATCAACGTCGTCAGTGCAGGTGTCCTCACGGGCATTGCACATGAAGTAAAACCCACCTACAAGAATGCGCTTGGAAAGCTGGCATACTATCTGAAGGGGCTTGGTGAAATTCCGCGCCTGCGCTCCTTCTCTGTCCGAATCACGGCAGATGATGTGTCATACGATACGGATATTTTTTTATTTGTCATTGCAAACAGTCCCGTTGTGGCAGGGATGAAGCAGATCGGGCAGAAGATTGCCATCGACGACGGGATGCTTGACCTCCTTGCCGTCAAAAAAACAGGTCTGCCGCAGTTTATGTCTGTTGCGGCAGACCTGTTCGCCGGAAAATCGGTGACGGAACGAGAGAACATCCTGCACATTCGTGCAAAATCGTTCGAAATTCAAACGGACGAAGAGCTGCACAGCGACATTGATGGGGAGTACGGTCCGATGCTTCCGCTGCGCGTGCGGACACTGCCGCTCGCACTTTCTGTGTACTGCTAAGGAAGCACGGATCAGCTGAATTCATCCGTGCTTCTTAATCACATTCAGTGGATGCCGAGGTAGTGGGCGACGAACTGCTGTGCTGTGCGCCCGCTGCGGCCGCTGTGGGTCATCTCCCAACGCAGCCCGGCAATGCGCAGTTCCTCGGATGAGAGACGGATTCCCTTTTGCGAGAGCATGTGGTCGATTATTGCGAGGTACTCCTCCTGATCCGGCGTGTGATAGTGGATGATGAGGCCAAAGCGATCCGAGAGGGAGATGGTCTCGTTGATCGTGTCATCGCGATAGAGCTCGTCCTGCTCGCGGTCGTGCCACGTCTCACGCACGAGATGGCGGCGGTTGGATGTGGCATAGAGGCGGACGTTCGGGGGACAGGAGGAAACGCCGCCCTCAATGGCGGACTTAACTGCCTTGAACTCGGCATCCGTATCCTCGAACGAGACATCATCAAGGAAGAGGATGAATTTGCGTCCGACATAGCTGCGCAGGACAGTCATGATCTCGGGCAGCTTGCGCAGCTGCTCCTTTGTGATCTGAACAAGGTGAAGTCCGCTGTCCTCGAACTCATTTACAAGGGCTTTGACGGCAGTGGATTTTCCCGTCCCGCGTGCTCCGACAAGAAGGACGTGGTTCGCTGGCTTTCCGCTGATGAATGCACGTGTATTTTGGAGCAGCTGCTCTTTCTGGTGCCGGTAGCCGATGAGATTTTTCATCTGCGGACGTTCGAAATGCTCGACACCGCGCAGGTTGTTTGCTGCATCATCCCAGTAAAAGACCGCATGGGCAGCAAGTTCCCCATAGCCATAGCGGGCATAGAATGTGAGCAATGCCTCGGCATAATCGCGCGGTGTCTGTGCCGCCTCGATCCACGGCAGGAGAAAGTCCTCACTCTTGTCATAGACGTTCAGCGTCGGTTCATAGTTGTCCAAGAGTTCTACCCCAAGGAAACGGCTCGTCGGTTGGGTGAGAAGCGGATAGAGATGCGCAATATCCTGACACAATGCCTGCCGCAGGCCACTTCCCGGCGGAAGTCCCGTCCGCTCCATCGTTTCTGAAACGAGATTGGCATCATGCGTGAATACATGGAGCAAATACTGCGGGAGCAGGTTCCCTCTAAGTCCCATGCTTTCTGCAGCACGGATGAGATGTGCGGTACACTCTGCCCGAATCTCCGGATCGTCTGCGTCCCAGGCAAGGAAGCTGAGGACGGGATCATGTTCCAATGAATTTAGGACAAGGAGTGTTGATAACTTTACATTCTGGCTCATAACTGCGTTCCTTTCTCTATCAAAGAAATTTGGGGGACGTGATAAAATCCGTACAGAGTTCCTGTGTGCACCGTTGCGGCAGGATGAAATTTCTCAGCTCTGTCGCACGCGTATCAAAGGCCAGCATGCGCTGCAGCGGTGAATGCGCCGATGTGAGGGCGGTGCGTTGATCGCTCGTGAGAAATGCTGCCGTACGTGTGATGATGGGGAGAGGGGAGGCCTGTTTGATTGTGCGCAGCAATGCCTTCCCGTACGCGTTGAATGCAAGTGGGCGGATATACGACGCGCCGCATGTATCAAATTCCCGCGCCTGTGTTTTCTTAAAATGCAGAAGCAGGTGGACGATGAGGCGGCCAATGCGGCTCTGTGGCCAGCGCTTTGTCACCGTCTGTGCGAGGAAGGAGCGATAATCCGATGATGTTTTCAAGCATCGGATCAGACGGTGCTCAATTCCCTCTGCAATACCATAGGATTCCATAAGCGTTGCCGCATCTGTGATGAGTAGATGATAGCGCAGGAGGTCGAGCAGACTGTCTGCGCGTGAAAATCCAAGCGTATGCTGCTTCTTGAGATCATTTAGTACAACGGGCTCCACCGCCTGTACCAACCGCTCCCATGGGGGCACGGCTGTTTCGAGTACCCTTCGGATGGAGGAGGCGCTTGTAATGCCCGTATACAGCCGGTCATCACCATGCTGTGCGGCCGTCCGATGGACAGCGATCGGAGTGATGTGCGGAGCGAAGGTATGCAGTGCGCGCAGATATTCGATCGCAAGGATATTATTCGGCGCACGCATCGTATCTTCGGATATCTCTGTTTCCTTCATCAGTGCCTGCATCAGAGCTTTGGCGTAGGAATCTCCCGCTTCAAGATATTTGCGCAGCCGCATCTGAACAGGCGCAGCGTCGATTTGAGCGGCCGCTTCAGCAAGCTGTCCGATGTCCTGCGCTTCCGTGCCAAAGGATAGATGATCGACAACGGCAAGACGTGAGAGGAACGAAATGCCCCCGCGTGCAAAATCCTGCGCACTGCGGCAGGAAAATACGAAGGGGAGTTCGAGTACAAGATCGGCACCGCCCATGACAGCGTGGCATGCTCTCGTCCATTTATCCAGAACACACGGCTCTCCCCGTTGGGTGAAGCTGCCGCTCATGACGGCGACGATACAGGCATCCGCATATTGTCGCCGCACAGCTGCGATCTGGAAGTTATGTCCGTAGTGGAAGGGATTGTACTCGGCAATGATGCCAACAACCTTCATTTGGATCTCCTCCCATGATACTTACTCTCATATTGTAACAAAAAAAATGACTTTTGTGTAGGGCCGTGAAACAAATACAAATTCTTGTATTTTCTAGGCGCGAATGCTATACTAAACGAAAAATTAAGAAAGTCGAGGAAGCTTATATCAGTGGAACAGAAGAGGAAGCAGGAGCGTGTTGTGGTCGCGATGAGCGGCGGGGTGGACAGTTCACTGGCAGCCGCCTTGCTCTTGGAGAAGGGATATGATGTCGTGGGCGTAACCATGCGTCTCTCAGATGAGAACCGCGATACGGCTCCCGATGACCGCAGCTGCTGCTCGCTCAGCAGTGTCGATGATGCGCGGCGGGTGGCAGATATCCTCGAAATTCCACATTATGTCATGGATTTTACAGAGCCCTTTGAACGCTTGGTCATTGATTATTTTTTTGATGAGTATCTGCATGGCCGCACGCCAAATCCGTGCATCGCCTGCAATCGTCACATCAAATTCGAGGGGCTTCTCCACAAAGCGGGTGAGCTTGGAGCGTCCTATGTTGCAACGGGACACTACGCACGCATCGACCGCGACGAAGCGGGAATGTATCGTCTGCGCAAGGGAGCTGATCTTGAAAAGGATCAATCCTATGTGCTCTATCATCTCAATCAAAGAACCTTGGGGTATGTCCTGCTTCCCGTCGGCAGTTTCAGCAAGAGCGAAACACGCCGGATGGCGGAGGCATATCATCTGCCCGTCGCGCATAAGGCGGAGAGCCAGGAGATCTGCTTTGTTCCGCGTGATGACTACAAATCCTATCTGCGGGAGAAACGCCCGGAGTGTGAACGACCGGGGGATATTATCGATCGGGCAGGGAATGTACTCGGCAGGCATGAGGGGGTTTCCTTTTATACGGTCGGTCAGCGCAGGGGGCTCGGCATTGCGGCGCCGCATCCGCTTTATGTGATCTCATTGGACGCAGAGAAAAATTTAGTCGTTGTCGGAGGAGCAGACGAGGTTCATGCACGTGAACTCATTGCCTCCGAACTGAACTGGACGATGTGGGATCAGATGGATCGTGAGTGTATGGTGCAGGCAAAAATCCGCTATGGGAAGCGAGAGGCTCCCGCATTGATTGTCCCGCATGATGCGGAGCGTCTTCGGGTGTGCTTCGCAGAACCGCAGCGTGCCGTGACACCGGGACAATCTGTTGTATTTTACGAGAAAGATATTGTACTTGGCGGTGGAATCATTGATGCGGTGGTTTCCTAAACGATCCGTCTAGGGGGGGATTATGATGAGCCGTGCTCTGAAACTGAAGCTGTCCTGTGCCGCACTGCTCGCGTTGTTGTTGTTCTTCACGGGACTTTTCTGGTATTTCCATGTCTATACCAAGACACCGGAATACGCGCTTCACTCGATTGAGGATGCATTTGATCGGCACGATGAGGCGCTCTTTCTGCGCTATGTTCGTCTGGATACAGTGCTTGACGCGGGGTATGATGATTTTATGAGGGGAACAATGGATGCCGCGTTTGGGCATTCACGGGAAGCATCTGCAGCACTCGAAGATTTCTCCAAAATGCTCAAACCCGCCTTCATAACAATGATCAAGGATGCGGTGCATACACGCCTGACAACGGGCGAATGGCCCTCGGCAGACCCGGCGGATGACGGTGCTGATACGGATAACATTCTCTCCCGTATTGGGGTGCGAGATCTGACATTCCGTGAGCTTGCCAATCCGGTGATACATGAGGATACACAGACAGCGGAGATCGATGTTGTTGCACATCAGGGGGAGGCAGATTCAGACTTCACATTCAAGGTGATCCTTGCTCCGTCTGAGGAAGGCGACTGGCAGGTTGTCTCTGTTCAGAATCTGCATGAATACGCCATCGTATTGGAGCAGGCACGCCGGCTGCGCGTCGAATCTTATCTGGAGGAGACGGACACAATTATGGCACGCCATGATCAGACGTCGGGGGCTGCACAGCTTAGGCTCTACTCTGTGTTGGGTGCAGGGACGCTCGGCAGCCAGGCAACGCGTGATATGGCACGTCAGATCATGGAGCAGGACATCCTTGTCGACTGGCAGGAACGCAAGGATGAACTGTCTGCCGTTTCCGTGCCGCGCAGCATGCAGAGCCTGCACCAGCTGCGCCTCAAGATCTGTGATCTGCACATTGCCTATGCACAGGGATATGCAGCGTGGATGACGGACAAGAATGCCTCAACCATTCGCAGTGCGGAGAACAGTTTGCGTCAGGCAGAAGTCCTCGAAGTGGAGGCGTCGTTCCTCGTGCAGCGCGCCAAGCGATCCTTTGGTGATAAGACGGAGTGAGGAGAGAGAGCATGCTCGGTTCGAGCAGTGACACAGTGGCGATTCTCTATGATATCGAGAATGCACCGATTGAAATGCTGCAATATACGATTGAAAAGGCTCAGCGTTATCAGCCCTGTCGTATGATCGTCGTCTCCGATTGGGAGGCACATCCGGAACAAAAACGTTGGGATCGTCTGATGGAATCACCGGACTTTACCTTTCGGCAGATTAGCCGGACGTTTTATGGGAAGAACTCGCTGGACTCTGCGCTCTACGATTCGGCGCAGATCCTATATCAGGAAGGCGTACGCAAGTATTTTATCATCACCACGGATTCGGATTTCGTACGCATTGCCGAATCTCTGAACGCTGAGGATCCGTCCTATATCATAGGGGTTGGAACAACGCAGGCGAGCGAAGATCTGCGCAACGCATACAATGAGTTCTTCGTCTATCCGCCGGAGCAAAAATCCAATAAAAGCACGGCAAAGAATAAAAAGCCGGAGAAGAATGCAGGGGTGAAGTCCATGGCAAAGAAGAAATCATCTGAGGACAAGAGTGCGAAGCAGAAGTCCGCTGTAGAACAGGCAGGAAAAACGGCAGAGCAGAAAAAGAATACGAATCCTTCGAAGAAGAAATCTGTGCCCGAGTCCCCCGCAGAGGAGGCAACAAAAAGTGCCGTTAAACCAAAGAAGAAACAGGTACAGAAATCTCTTCCTCCCACTGAGAACATGCCCGCTCCTGCGATGTTAGGTTTCCTGACGGTACGTCTGCCAAAGACCCTGCGCAGTGCACTTGAGCAGAAGATGCTTGAGGAAGAGGTCTCACTGGACGAACTCGTAACCTATCTCTTGATGCGCGGACTTGCGGCGAAATAATGGGAAAGATGCCCTCTCCAAAAGAAGAGCGTGTATTGCTCTATCAGTTTCCGGAGAATCAAGTCGATATAGCGAAGGATGTATTTCGTGCGCTCGGAATCCGTATGCAGATTCTCTCCGTGGATGCATGGAAAGAGAAGGTTGGCTATCTTCTCGGGAAGCAGGGGTTCAAATCCGCTCTGCCGCGGAACGAGGAAGTTTTTGACTTCCCGCATCGTCTCATTCTGCTGGAGAATATCCGCGGGAAGCGACTGACGAAAGTGCTCACGGCGATGGAGGAAGCCGGGATCCCGCATGTCACATATAAATCGGCGGTTACTCCGTACAATACACTGTGGACCCTGCGTTATCTCTGTGAGCATATGGCGAAGGAGCATGCGCGATCTACCGAAGATCAGGAAGGAACGGTATGATGAAGAGAGTTCTTGCTGTAATTTTCTCCTTGATGCTCTTCATGACGGCAGGCTGTGGACCGGAACAGCAGGGAAAGGATACGAAACTGTCAAAGCTGACCATTGGTCTGATGCCTGATACGGACTCCATTCCCTTCATCATTGCAGCAGAGCGCGGATATTTCGCAGAGGAGGGGGTCGAGGTCGAACTTGTCCCCTTCAAGAGTGCGATGGAGCGTGATGCAGCTCTGCAAAGCGGAAATCTTGACGGCGCAGTTTCCGATCTGCTTGCCGTCATTTTTGCGCGTTCCGGCGGTTTTTCCATGCATGCAGTATCCTATACAGACGGAAACTATAATCTCGTTGCGGGAGGAAATGCGGGGATTTCCGCTGCTGCGGATCTGCGTGGAAAGGAGATTGCCATCTCTCGTAATACCATCATTGAATACGTGACCGATGAAATTCTCTCCGTCAACGGCATGAAGGAACAAGATGTCTCCAAGGTCGTGATTCCGCAGATTCCCGTGCGCCTCGAGATGCTGCAGAGCGGCAATCTTGCGGCGGCGGTTCTGCCGGAGCCAATGGCGAGCGTTGCCGTGGCATCGGGCAGCCGCTATGTAACGGGGTCGGGTGATCTCGGTATCAATCCGGGGGTGATCGTATTTACGGACTCCTCCATCAATGAGAAGGCGCAGTCCATTCGAGCAATGTATCGTGCCTATAATAAGGCTGTTAAATATCTCAATGATACACCGCGTGCGGAGTATATCGATCTCGTGATGGAAAAGAGCGGCTTTCCCGCCCCCGCACGTGATGCCCTCGACCTCAAGCCTTACCGTTCTGCGGGACTTCCGGCAGAAAAGGACGTAGAGGAGACAGTACGCTGGGTAAAGAACAAGGAGCTTGGAGGGGACTATAGCTATGACGATCTTGTCTCAAAGCTGCTTACGGAGGAGAAATAATGCCGTATCTCTCCCAGACGAGCGCACCCATTCAGGAGGCGCTGGAACGGATGAAACGCGCACGGCTTGTGCCCTTTGACGTGCCGGGACACAAGCGCGGGCGCGGTAATCCCGAACTTGCCGCATTTCTTGGAAGCGCGTGTTTGGATGTCGATGTCAACTCGATGAAGATGCTCGACAACCTCTGTCATCCGGTCTCGGTGATTCGGGACGCGGAGATCTTGGCAGCAGAGGCATTCCGTGCGGCACATGCATTCTTCATGGTGAGCGGTACAACGGGCTCGGTACAGGCGATGGTGCTCTCGGCGGTGGGGCGCGGCGATAAGATCATCATGCCGCGCAATGTCCATCGGAGCGCGATCAACGCGCTCATCCTCTGCGGTGCGATTCCGATCTATGTGAATCCCGGCATTGACGATATGCTCGGGATTGCGCTCGGTATGCGCGTGGAGGATGTTGCTGCGGCGATTGCACGGCATCCCGATGCAAAGGCGGTCTTTGTCAACAATCCGACGTATTATGGAATCTGCTCTGACCTCCGCGCGATTACGGAGCTTGCACATGCGCACGGGATGAAGGTGCTTGTGGACGAGGCACACGGCACACATCTGTATTTCAGTGACCGCCTTCCTGTTGCAGCGATGGATGCAGGCGCAGACATGGCGGCAATCAGTATGCACAAATCCGGCGGCTCGCTGACGCAGAGTTCTCTCCTCCTCTGTTCGGACTCCATGCCGCTTGGTTATGTGCACCAGATTATCAACATCACGCAGACCACAAGTGCATCCTATCTGCTCCTCGCGAGCCTCGACATCAGTCGGCGGAATCTTGCGCTGCGTGGACGGGAGGTCATCGATAAGATCATCGACCTTGTTGCGTATGCGCGTGATGAGATCAATACCATTGGCGATTACTATGCCTACGGACGTGAGCTGATCGACGGCTCTGCAGTATATGACTTCGACACGACGAAGCTGTCCATTTTCACGCGTGCAACGGGGCTTGCGGGGATTGAGGTCTACGACATCCTGCGCGATGACTACGACATCCAGACGGAGTTCGGGGATATTGCCAATCTGCTCGCCTATGTGTCGGTCGGGGATCGCCCGAAGGACATCGAACGCCTTGTCGCGGCACTGGCGGAGATTCGGCGCAACTACCGCAAGGATCCATCCAAGACCCTCAAGATGGAATATATCGATCCTACGGTCATCTGCGGTCCGCAGGATGCGTTCTATGGAGCGAAGGAGTCTCTGCCCATTGCAGAAACATGCGGACGAATATGCAGTGAGTTCGTCATGTGCTATCCTCCGGGCATTCCAATTCTCGCCCCGGGGGAGCAGATCACGGAGGAGATCCTGACCTATATCCGCTATGCCAAGAAGAAGGGCTGTCAAATCACGGGGCCAGAGGATATGAGCATACGAAAACTCAATGTGATGACGGAGCGTTAAATGATGGAATTTTGGTACACAGAACAACATACACCGGATGTGCGCTTCTCGATTCGCGTCAATCGTCAGCTCTACAGCGGACAGAGTGAGTTTCAGCGGATTGATGTGTTTGAGTCGCCCGAGTTTGGACGATTTTTGACGCTCGACGGCTATATGATGCTGACAGAGAAGGACGAGTTCATCTATCATGAAATGATTGCACATGTTCCTATGTGTGTTCATCCCGAGGCAGAGAACATCCTCGTAATCGGCGGCGGCGATGGGGGAACAGTACGCGAACTCCTGCGCTATCCGTCCATACGACATATCGATCTCGTGGAGATCGACGAGATGGTGGTCGATGTCTGCCGTGAATACCTGCCATCGACGGCGTCATGTCTCTCGGATGAGCGCGTTCACATCCACTACGAGGACGGACTGCGCTTCGTACGCAAACCCATCGACACATACGACCTCATTATCGTAGACTCGACAGATCCATTTGGACCGGGGGAAGGTCTTTTCACGAAGGAGTTCTACGGGAACTGCTTCAAGGCACTGAAAGAGGACGGCATCATGATCAATCAGCATGAGAGCCCATTCTACGAGCAGGATGCCTATGCAATGCAGCGCATGCACCAGCGCATTGTACATTCGTTCCCATTCAGCCGTGTCTACCAAGTACATATACCAACCTATCCATCGGGACATTGGCTCTTCGGATTCTCATCGAAAAATCGCCGCCCCGTGGAGGGCGTGGACTTTGCACGTTGGAAGTCGCTCGGCATAAAGACACGCTACTATAACACACAGCTGCATGCAGCTGCATTTGCTCTGCCGAACTATGTAGAGGAGATACTCGAAGATGTGGAACCGCAACATTGAAACCTTTCTCGGATGTGACGGGCCGTATGAGGACAGCCATATCGTGATCTTCGGCGCACCGTTTGACTCGACGACATCTTATCGCCCCGGAACGCGCTTTGCTGCGCGTACGATGCGGGCAGAGTCCTACGGACTGGAGACTTACAGCCCCTATCAGGATCTTGATCTTGAGGATGCACACGCGTTTGACGGCGGTGATTTGGAGCTCCCATTTGGGGACACAGAGCGTGCGCTTGCTATGATCCATACATTTTCAAGGAATATATTGATGGACGGACGGCTGCCGCTGCTGATCGGCGGCGAACATCTTGTAAGCCTGCCCGCAATCAAGGCGGCGGCAGAGAAATATCCCGATCTTGCCGTGATCCACTTCGATGCACATACGGATCTCAGAGACGAATACCTCGGCAATCCTCTCTCTCATGCGACGGTAATCCGCCGTGTCTGGGATTTCCTCGGCGACGGACGCATTCATCAATTCGGCATTCGCAGCGGGGAGCGTGCGGAGTGGCAGTGGGCACGTGCAGGACATACGAATATCCATCCATTTACCTTTTCCGGACTATCCGAGACGATTTCGGGGCTCAAGGATTGTCCCGTCTATCTCACCATTGACCTTGATGTGCTCGATCCATCCGCATTCCCCGGAACCGGAACCCCGGAGGCGGGCGGTGTGACCTTCATCGAACTCATGAAGGCCGCTCTTTCCGTCATTCATGGGTGTAATGTCGTTGCCTGTGACATGGTCGAACTCTCACCGCCGCTCGATTCGAGCGGCACATCGACGGCGACGGCGCTCAAGCTCCTGCGGGAGATGATCCTTGCGCTCGAGACAGATTTTCTTCGCCCGCAAACAGTATGAGGATTTTCGTTTGATACCTGCGGAGCGATTTGCTATAATGATTCGGATATGACAAAGAAAGACGGTGGCGGCATGAAGGTAACGGAACAGGATCTCACGATAACGGCGCATCTCTCGCGCCTTGCGATTCCTGCGGAGGAAAAAGAAGAAGCACTCAAAACATTGGGGGATTTTCTAACGTATGTGGATAATCTATCTAGTGTCGATACAGAGCATGTGCATCCGACGACGTATGCACTTCCCATCGAGAATGTCTTCCGTACCGATGAGGTGCGCCCGTCCCTTTCCAACGAGGCGGCACTCTCGAATGCTCCTCTTGCAGAGGACGGCTATTTCAAAGTACCGAAGGTACTCGAGGGGTAAGGAGGATTTGTTTTGAGCCTATATGAAAAACCGGCGCATATCCTGCATGATATGCTTACGCGCAAGGAGATCAGCGCACGCGAACTGACCGAAAACGTACTTTCGCGCATGGACGCAGTCGAAAACGAAGTCGGCGCATATCTTTTGGAAAACCGCGAGGATGCACTTGCTGCGTCAGACCGCGTGGACGCAAAGATCGCAGCGGGGGAGGAGATTCCTTTCCTCGCGGGCATTCCGGGCGCAATTAAGGATAATATCTGTACGAAGGGTGTGCGCACGACAGCAGGATCAAAGATTTTGGAGAGCTTTGTTCCGCCGTATGATGCAACGGTTATGACAAAACTGCATGATGCGGACGCTGTCATCCTTGGCAAGGCAAACCTCGACGAGTTTGCAATGGGCGGCTCGACGGAGAACTCTGCCTATCACCCGACCCATAATCCGTGGGACACGGAGCGTGTCCCCGGCGGGTCGTCGGGCGGCAGTGCGGCGGCGGTTGCATCGGGGACGGCGATCTGGGCACTCGGCAGCGATACGGGCGGCTCGATTCGTCAGCCCGCCTCGTTCTGCGGCATTGTCGGGCTGAAGTCGACCTATGGGCGCGTTTCGCGTTACGGACTTATGGCGTATGCCTCCTCCCTCGATCAGATCGGACCACTCACACGCGATGTCACGGATGCCGCGCACCTCATGAACGTCATTGCAGGGCACGATGTCATGGACTCGACGGCAAGCAGGGCAGATGTTCCGGACTATACGAAGGCATTGCAGAATGACGTAAAGGGACTCAAGATCGGTCTGCCCAAGGAATACTTCATCTCGGGAATGGACAGCGATGTCGAAGCCTCTGTCCGCAAGGCAATTGCGGATGTTGAAGCGATGGGAGCGGAAGTGCGCGAGATTTCACTTCCGCACACGGACTACGCCGTCTCGACCTATTATCTGATCGCCCCCGCAGAGGCGGCGACCAATCTCGAGCGTTACGATGGTGTCAGCTACGGTGCGCGTGTGGACGGCGAAGACCTCGTTGACATGATGACGCGTACGCGCACGGAGAAATTCGGTGCGGAGGTCAAACGCCGCATCCTCATCGGCAACTATGCTCTTTCAGCGGGCTACTACGACGCATACTATCTCAAGGCACTCAAGGTGCGGACGCTCATTCAGCAGGACTTCACGCGTGCCTTTGAGGAGGTCGATGTCATCATGACACCGACCGCGCCGACCCCCGCCTATAAGATTGGCGAGATGACGAGCCCCCTGCAGATGTACCTGCAGGACATCTCGACCGTGCCTCTCAACCTTGCGGGGCTGCCCGGTATTTCTGTACCCTGTGGTTTTACAGCAGCGGGACTTCCCATCGGACTGCAGATCATCGGCCGTCCGCTCGCGGAGGAGACGATCCTGCGCGCGGCATATTCCTATGAGCAGGCACATGATTTCCATACGAAAATGGCACCGATTGGAGGAAGGGCATGAAATACGAAACCGTCATCGGTCTTGAGATTCACTGTGAACTCAAGACAAAGACCAAGATTTTCTGCGGCTGTGCGACGGGCTTCGGCGCAGATCAGAATACGCATGTCTGTCCCGTCTGCCTCGGGCTTCCCGGTGTCCTGCCCGTCGTCAATCGTCAGGTCGTAAACTACGCCATCAAGGCGGGGCTTGCAACCAACTGTGAAATCAACGGGTATAGCAAGTTCGACCGCAAGAACTACTACTATCCAGACCTTCCGAAGAACTTCCAGACCTCACAGTTCGACCTCCCGATTGCTGAGCACGGCTGGGTGGATATTGACACGGAGGCGGGCAAGAAACGCATTCGTCTGACGCGCATCCATATGGAGGAGGACGCAGGGAAGCTCGTGCACTCCGGCACGACGATCAAGGATTCCTCCTCGTCCAACGTGGATTACAACCGTACGGGTGTGCCTCTGCTTGAAATCGTCTCCGAGCCGGATATGTCATCGGCGGAAGAAGCGCGTGCCTACATGGAGAAGATCAAGACGATCATGGAGTACATCGATGTCTCCAACTGCCGCATGGAGGAGGGGAATCTCCGCGCAGACATCAACGTCTCTCTGCGGCCCGTTGGCTCGGACAAGCTGGGCACGCGCACGGAGATGAAGAACATCAACTCTTTCAAGGCACTTGAGGATGCCATCAACTACGAAATTGAGCGTCAGACCGAAGTGCTCGAGGACGGTGGTCACATCATTCAGGAAACGCGCACATGGGATCCAGAGCGCGGCATCACCCTCTCCATGCGCAGCAAGGAGGAGGCACATGACTACCGCTATATGCCGGAGCCTGACCTGCCGCCGATTGTGACGAGCGCGGAGGAGATCGAGGCGATCCGCAAGGAACTGCCCGAGCTGCCCGATGCACGCCGGGCCCGTCTGATGGATGAAGCGGGGCTTTCCGCTTACGATGCGGGCATCATTACAAGCTCGCGTGCAATGGCGGAGTACTACGATGCCATTACGGCGACGGGCGCGGACGCGAAACTCGCGGCAAACTGGCTGATGGGCGATCTCGCAAAGAACCTCAATGCCGAGGGCAAGACGATCGAGGAGTCGCCCGTTGATGCAAAGCGTCTCGGTGAGATGATCCTACTCATCTCGAAAGGGACGATTTCCTCGAAGATCGGGAAGACCATTTTCAAAGAGATGTGGACATCGCCCGATGCGCCTGAAAAGATCGTTGCGGACAAAGGTCTCGTCCAGATCACCGACACAAAGGAGATCGAGGATATTGTCGATCAGGTCATCGCAGCGAACGCAAAAGCCGTCGAGGACTACAAGGGCGGCAATAAGAAGGCAATCGGTGCGCTTGTCGGACAGGTGATGAAGCAGTCCAAGGGCAAGGCGAACCCACAGATGGTCAACGAACTCCTGGCAAAAAAACTTGGCTGACCAAGCCTTCCCCGTATGACGGGGAAGGGGAATCGTGAAGCGGCGGAAGGGGCACAAAGAAGGGGCGTTGTACGAAGTTTTTGCTTCGTGCAACAGCCCCTTTGTCAAAGGGGGCATTTCCATGAACTATGAGGCCGCTATATTTGATTTGGACGGAACACTCGTCAACTCATTGGACGATCTGGCGGACAGCGCCAATGCCACACTTCGCGCACACAGCTTTCCCGTGCATGAAGTGGAGGTATATCGCTATTTCGTTGGCAACGGCTCTCGTAAACTCATCGAGCGAATTCTGCCGGAGGAATACGCTGCAGATATGGCTTTCGTAGAGCAATTTATGTCTGAGTACAAGGACTGCTACGCGCAGAATCTGCTCCAAAAGACGAAGCCGTATGACGGCATTATGGAGATGCTGGCGGAGCTGCGGAGACGCGGTATTCCGATGGCAGTCTGTACCAACAAACATCAGTCCGCGGCGGAGACGATTGTAGAGGCGCTGTTCCCGCACGATACATTTTGGGAAATCATCGGCGATCAGGAAGGACTGCCGCGTAAGCCCGATCCGCAAAAGGTACTTCGCATCATGAAAAATTTTGGCGTTACGGGAGAGCAGACCGCATATTTTGGCGATACAGACGTGGATATGGACACAGCACGCAATGCACGAGCGTTTGCGGTCGGCGTTCTCTGGGGATTCCGACCAGAGGAGGAACTCGTGGCACATGGGGCAGATATTCTCTTGACACACCCGATGGAACTATTTGAAAAGGTGACGTTTGCAGAGCGATGAAACATAGAAAAGCGATAAAGCAAGCCGCGCAGACGATTCCCGTCTGCAAAGGGCGAACCTATGAACTTCAAATTGACCGCCTCGGGACAAGCGGGGAGGGAGTCGGACGCTATGACAACTTTACTGTCTTTGTCCCGAATGCGCTCCCAGGCGAGACTGTCTCCGTCATCATAGAAGAAGTAAAGAACAGCTATGCACGCGGACGCATCAAGCAGATCCTGCATGAGAGTGTCGACCGTGCTGCACCGCTCTGCGCACTCTACGAGGAGTGCGGCGGCTGTCAGCTCCAACACCTCTCCTATGAGGCTCAGCTGCATGCAAAGCGTGCACAGGTCGCAGACGCACTGATCCATATCGGTAAGCTTCCGCAAATTCCCGTGATGGAAACGCTGCGTGCAGAAGAACCGTGGAACTATCGGAACAAGATGCAGTTTCCAATTGGGCGAAATAGCGGTCAGATCGTGATTGGCTGCTTTGCACAGGGAAGTCACAGGATTATCAATACGGAAAACTGCCATATCCAACGTGCGGAGAACAATGACCTAGCAAATGCTGCACGTGAGATTGCAGAGCAGCTTCATATTCCTGTCTATAACGAGGACACACACAAGGGCGTTCTGCGCCACATTGTCGGGCGCGTCGGACGCAGCAACGATCTCATGGCGGTCATCGTCACCGCAACAAAGCAGCTCCCTCGCGCAAAGGACTTCGTCCGCATGATGCGCGAGCGTCTGCCAAACCTCGTCAGTGTCCATCAGAATATCCAGACCTATCGCAACAACGTCATCATGGGACGCGACACACAGCTGCTCTGGGGACGACCGACAATTATCGATTCTTTGGGGCGGCTGAATTTCCACATCTCGCCGCGTTCCTTCTTTCAGGTCAATACAAGACAAGCAGAACGACTTTACGAGCAGGCACTCGCCTATGCCGATCTGCATGGAACAGAAACGGTCATCGACGCCTATTGCGGCACAGGAACAATCACGCTGTTTCTTGCTCAAAAAGCGCGAAAGGTCTACGGCATCGAAATCGTACAGCCCGCCATCCTCGACGCACGGAAGAATGCACGCGACAACCACATAAAGAACGCCGAGTTCATCGTTGGCGATGCGACCGCTGTCATGCCTGCGCTCTACAAGCAGGGCATTCGCCCCGATGTCGTCGTCGTCGACCCGCCGCGTGCCGGCTGCACCGAAACCGTCCTGCGCACCTTCGCCAACATGAAACCACAACGCATCGTTTATGTCTCCTGCAATCCTGCAACACTCGCACGCGATCTCGCCATCCTGAAAGAACTCGGCTATCTCGCACAGGAAGTTCAGCCCGTAGATCTCTTTCCACAGACTTCGCACGTTGAGAATGTTTGCCTGTTGAGAAAACAAAAATAAATGAAAGGGACAAATCATGGATACATTTCGACCAAGATATCAGGTTCCATTCGACGACTATGAGCCTGCCCTTATTGAATGGGATGCAGACGAAGAGATTATCCATATACCTAATGATTCATTTGAGGAGCTTATTGATTATGATGATCAAGATGACCAGCATCTGCATCGCCGCGAAAATTTTGTAGATTACGATATTATCTTAGATCACCACATATTAAAGGGACAACACGGAAGCCTGTTGACGGCTGCAGCAGGGGGGCTTGCCTTTGGCACGGTTGGAGCGATTGCCGGGTATTGGATGGGAGCAAAACCGGATAAAAAGCTATGCTCACGTATGAGCTTAGTGCTCTTCTTTACCGATGGAAAACGGGTCGAACGTATTGATTTGATTCATCCCCAAGCCCCTGTAGAATATAACTCCTTTCAGTATGACCAAAAATTTGATAATCTGAAAGAATGCATTTGTGCTTTAGAAGCATTTAAGCTGGCAAATTCCGGCAGAGAGGATGTATCACAGTCCGAGATAAACGACATAGCGGCAGATGTCATATTCAAACTAAATAATCTCATCATGGGCGAATACGATACATAGAAAGGTCATAATGGAAAATCACAACGTAATCGACATTCCAAGTCTCCAGTGGTACCCGGGACACATGCGCAAGGCAGAGCGGCTGGTCAAGGAGAATCTGAAGCTGGTAGATGTAGTCGTCGAGCTCCTGGATGCGCGGATCCCGCTGAGCTCTGCGAATCCCGTGCTGCGCGAAATTGTCGGTGATAAACCGCGCGTTATTGTACTCAATAAGGCTGATCTTGCGGATGAGGCGGCGACGCGTGCATGGGTGAAATACTTCGCTGCAGAAGAGATTGCGGCGGTTCCGGTGGATGCGGTCAAAGGACGCGGTGTCAAGGAGCTCGTACAGGCAATCACAAAATGCGCAAAGCCGAAAACGGATAAGCTTGTTCAGCATGGGGCGAAGGCACGCGCGGCACGCTGTATGATTCTCGGCATTCCAAACGTGGGGAAATCCTCGCTTATCAATCGACTGTCGGGCGGCGCAAAGACGAAGGTAGAGAATCGTCCCGGCGTCACTCGTGCAAAGCAATGGATTCGTCTCGGAGCGCAGCTCGAACTGCTCGATATGCCGGGGATACTCTGGCCGAAGTTCGAGGATCAGCAGGCTGCACTTCACCTTGCCTTCACGGGGGCAATCAACGATAATGTCTACGATGTGGCGAGCGTTGTCCTCCTGCTCCTCGATACGCTTCGCACAAAGTATCCTGTCTACCTCAAGGATCGCTATCGACTGGAGGGGGAGCTTCCAAGCGGCGTAGAGTTGCTGGAGGGAATCGGACAAAAACGGGGGTGCCTGCGTGCGGGCGGCAGGATCGACGATGAGAAGGCACAGCAGATTGTATTGACGGATTTCCGAAGTGGGCGGCTTGGGCGCGTTACGTTGGATACGCTTCCGTCCACAGAGTCCGCAGAGGATGCGCGGTAAAGGAAATGACAAATTTGACGATAAAAGAAATAGAGAACATATTTCTTCATGGTGATGTGACAGAAGACTTCCTCGCATCCTGTCGAAAGGATGTAAGGAAGTCTGTGCAGACCATTCTGCGCCGCTATGAGCGCACGCAGCGGGAGCGGGAGCGTCTTGATGCGATGTATGTATACGAGCGTGCTGCCATAGCCGCGGGACACGCCATTGTTGCGGGCGTTGATGAGGCGGGGCGAGGTCCTCTGGCAGGGCCCGTTGCCGTTGCTGCTGTCATTCTGCCGCAGGAATGTTACCTACCGCATCTCAACGATTCCAAGAAGCTCTCGCACGCGGTACGTGAGGAGCTTTTTGCCAAGATTACAGAGCAGGCGGTTTCGTACCATGTTGCGCTGATGGATGCGGAGATGATCGATCGCATGAACATTCTTCAGGCGACGCGCACGGGGATGTACGAGGCAATCGCAGCCCTCACGCCCGCCCCCGATGAAGTTTTGATCGATGCCGTGGAGCTTCCGAAACTCTCCATGCCGTCGCAGTCCATCATCAAGGGCGATGCGAAGTCCACGTCAATCGCGGCGGCATCCATCCTGGCAAAGGTGACGCGCGATCATCTGATGGAATCGTACGATATACAGTATCCGCACTATGGCTTTGCCAAGCACAAAGGCTATGGAACACGGGAGCATATCGACGCGATTCGAAAATATGGGATCTGTCCTATTCACCGCAAATCTTTTGATCCGATCCGATCCATGCTGAACAATATATAACAGAAAAGGCTGTGAATACCGTGTCGATGGAAGCAAATACTACAACAGCATCTCCCGTCATTCCTGCTGCCTCGCAGATTTCGCAGGGGAGAACGACGGAGAGCGTACAAAGTCGTGGAGATCAGGGCGATTCGTCCGCCGCATTCAGTCAGCGCACGAATGTCTCGATCGAAACAGCCATCGACCACATGGCGGATGTACTATCGAAGATCAACGGACGCCAGCAGACGAATGTCCAGCAGATGCCGCAGGAGCTCAAGGAAGTTATCCAGAATATGATACGGCAGTCCTTTTCCCTTGAGACAACCCTTAGCCAGGGACTTGGGAGCACTGCGGCCAGTCAGCGCTTTTCGACGGATCAGCTGACAACGCTCTCTCGCATGCTCAATCAGCTCGGGACGATGTCTGAGGAAGGCAGTGCACCACAGGTGAGCGATGATCTTGCAGCTCTCCTCACGGGTCTGAAGACGGCACTTGCCAAGGAGGCGGGTGGAACATTCGAGCCGATCATGCTGACAAAGGCGGCATTTCAGCTTCTTGATACCGGGAATGCCGAGCTCCTTCCGAAAGATTTACAGACATTTCTCTCTCAACTGAACGCACAGGGAGCAGCATCCACTGCTGTATCCGGCAGTGCTGGGGGGAATTCGCTGACCTTCCTAAATCAGCTTGTTCAGCTCTTGATCCCGCGTGACGCGGTAAGCAGTGCGCAGCCGACAGTGAATGGAGGGATGCAGGAGGGATCCACGCAGACATTCTCACAGAATGCAGCGAACGGGCAGACAACCTCTGCATCTGCGCAAAACACAAATGTTGCTGTCACGGAGGGAGATTTGCCGGAGCAGCAACTCTCCCGTACGCCAACAGCCGAAACAACGGATACATTAACAAAAGAGAATACGACGACAGCGCGACAGGTCGGCAATATACCGCAGGATGGTGCGGAAAAAGCAGCACAATCGAACACCGGCACTCGATTGAATGCACAAACTGGTGCCACAAAAACGGTGCCCGGTGAGCCTGCGCAAATGGGGACGGCATCAACTGAGCGCGGGCAAAATCCTGCGCCGTCAGCGACGAACGCACAGACATCTGCCCTGTCCGACAAAGAATCTGGTGCAGTGATGTCCAAGCAGGGAGAGGCTCAGATCCCCACGGGAAACAAAGCTGCTCCCGAAGCGGGAGCACGAACACCAACCAATCCGGAAGGACAGGCACAGACAGCAAAAGCGAATATGCAGGGAGAGACAGCCGCACAGTCTACACGCGTACAGCAGACAGCGCCGATGAGGTCGCCGGAGGTGCAGAGCCCGATTCCGCGATTCGTCACACAGACGATGGAGAACACGCCGCAGATGATGAACGTCCTGCGCAGCCTTGCACAGTCGCTTCTCCAAAATAAAAACCTCAGTCAGCGTGAGGCATTGCTGCTGCAGAATTTTGTCAACGGACGCGGGCAGACGCTGAACGAAGCGGATGCAAAGCAGCTGCAGCAGCTCATACAACTGACGCAGCAGAATATTCCCGGCACGGTGCGTCAGGCAGCATTCGAGCAGCAGATGCCAGATCTTCCACGTCTGTGGGCGTTTATGCAGATGGCGGATATTGTAAAGACACGCAAAATGACGGCAGAACAGTATAAGCGCGCGGGCAGGGATGTCGCCGCCCTTGCACTCACCATGCGCAGTGCACTTGAGGGGGAGAATGCTGCGCCGCAGCCGGGGCAGCGTTCCATGAACTTTGTCATGCCGCTCTTTATGGGTACATCCGAATATCCTGCCTATATTCATGTCTATGATGAATCCCACCAGGATGAGGAGACAGAGCACGTCAAGAAGGAGACGTGGTTGCGCATCTGTGTACTCACAGACAACATTGGTACGGTGGAGCTCATCAATCGCATCTACGAGGAAAATCACGTGGATATGCGCCTCTATTTCTCGGACGCGGATGCCGCATGGGAATTCCGCAAGGCACTCGACGAAATACGCGAGAGTACGGACGGGACATCGCTCGTCATCGAGGGCATCCAGATCGGTGCCATCGGTGAGAGGCGTTTCTTTACAAACTGATATTGCACCACACAGAGGAATCATGTAGAGTACAAGGATGGGTGAGAGATGGCGGAACAGAAGGACACTTCGCCTGTCGAGGAGGTACCGGCCGAGCAGGAGGTACGTGCCGTTGCAATCAAATATGATGTCAAGAATGACAAAGCTCCGCGCGTCACTGCAAAGGGGCGTTCGCTCGTTGCTGACCGCATTTTGGCAGAGGCACGCAAGAACGGAATTCCCGTCTATCAGAACAAATCTCTGGTCAATATGCTGATGGCGCTTGAGATTGACCGTGAGATTCCACCGGAGCTCTATCGCACGATCGCAGAGGTTCTCGCACACGTCTATCGTATCGACCGTCATGCAGCTGGGCGGAGGCCTTCATGAGCAACAAGACGCTCGGCGATCAGGGAGAAGCGTATGCTGCGGACTATCTGCGGCAGAATGGCTATCGCATTCTCACGCGCAATTATCGCACGAAGGTCGGGGAGATCGATCTCATTGCGGACGATCACGGAACGCTCGTCTTTATCGAGGTGAAAACACGCCGCAGTGTGCGCTTTGGCACGCCTGCTGAGGCGGTAAATTACAAAAAGAAGCAGAAGATCATACAGGCGGCATATTGGTATTTACACGCACAGCATCGGGAGCATGATGTCTGTCGCTTCGATGTACTCGAGATATATGCGGCCGGCGGCATCTGGAATGTGCGCCAGATCAAAGGCGCTTTTGAGGCATAGAATTCAGCTTATGTGCAGATGACGGCGTATCCCAACGGAACGCGTCGTCATCTTTTTATTTTTGCAAAAATTGAATCACATCTACTAGTATGGTATAATATGACGTAGTATGCGGCGTGTGGAAGCCGTGATAGGGAGGTATCATCTTGAATGTTGCAAAGCCGATCTATGTCATCGGACACCGCAATCCGGACACAGACTCCATCTGCTCAGCAGTCGGATATGCACATCTGAAACAGGCGATGGGTGTCAATGCCGTTGCGGCACGTGCAGGTAAGGTAAATAAGGAAACGAAGTTCGCATTGGAGTATTTCCACGTGGAACAGCCGCTTCTCATTCCGGATCTCTATCCGCGTGTCAAGGATATCGCGATGGACTGCAAGATTGTCGTCCGTCAGCATGACACCCTGCGCAACCTCGGCGAGGTGCTGCGCGAAAATGATCTGCGCTCGATTCCCGTAACGGACAGCAAGGGGATTCTGGTCGGCATTGTTTCCGTCAGTGATCTGGCAAAGCGTTATTTCCAAGAGCTTGGCATGACGAATCTCTCGGATATGCGTGTGCGCTACCGTGATATCATCCGTGCAACGGACAGCAATGTGCTTGTCTCCGGAGAAGAAGGCGAGACGATCAAGGGGCAGATCCGCATTGCCGCCGGCAGTGTGGAGACAATCCACAAGCTCATCAAGGAAAATGATATTGTTCTTGTGGGGGATCGTCGTACGGAGACGATTCTGGCCTGTATCCGACAGGGAATTGCCTGCCTCATCGTCACGGGCGATGGACGCGTTCCCGCCGAGGCACTGGAGGAGGCGGAGGCGCGCGGTATTTTTGTCCTGTCGACGCCATACGATACCTATACGGTGGCACGCCTCATCAATCAATGCGTACCGATTCGGCGCATCATGCACGACAATCCCGTCTGCTTCAAGCCGCTTGATCTCCTCTCGGATATCAAGGGAACGATGGAGGAGACGAATTTCCGCAATTATCCCGTCCTTGAGAACGGGCGCATTGTCGGACTTGTGAGCCGTGACCGTCTCGTTGTCTCGGAGCCGGCACAGGTCATCCTCGTGGATCACAACGAGCGCAATCAAGCGGTCGAGGGCATTGAGGAGGCGAAGATTGTCGAGATCATCGATCATCATCGCTTCGGCGGGATCAGCACGAGCGAGCCAATCTATACGCACGCTGAGCCGGTGGGCTGTACCGCGACGATTGTCTCCAATATGCACTGGCAGAACGACATCGACATTCCGCCGTCGATTGCGGGTCTTCTGCTCTCTGCGATCATCTCGGATACGGTGCTCTTCAAGTCACCGACCTGCACGCCGAAGGACAAGCAGGCGGCAGAGCGACTTGCGGATATTGCAAATGTCGATCTCAACGCGTATGGCCTCGATATGCTCAAGGCGGGCTCCAGCATCGGCAATATGTCGCCGATGGAGATTGTGCGCAACGATCTCAAGGAGTTTACGATCGGAGCATACCGTGTTGTCGTGAGCCAGACCTCCGTCATGGATACAAAGGAAATCATGGCGAAGGAGGACGATCTGCTCGCCGCGATGAAAACCATCTGTGACACGGAGGGCTTCGATCTGAGTCTCGTCATGATTACAGACATCCTCGAAGAGGCGACCTACCTGCTCTTCACAGGATCGCCGCGTACACTGATCGGTGAGGCTTTCCGCAAGGATACGAGTGGAACGCATCTCTATCTGCCCGGTGTCATGTCGCGCAAGAAGCAGATCATCCCGCCGCTCTCGGAGGCGGTCAAACGCATCAAGACGTAAGGTGCATCGATATAATAACGGCAGGGGCGGAGTTTGCCATAGCGGCGGCCCCGCCTTTCTTTATTGGAAGGAGTTTTCATGGATTTGTTTCAGGGGCTGAACGAGCCGCAGCAGAGAGCCGTAGCCTGCCTTGAGGGACCTCTCCTCATTGTGGCGGGCGCAGGCTCCGGCAAGACACGCGTACTGACCTTCCGCATTGCGAACCTCTTGGAGCACGGCGTTCCACCGTACCGCATTCTTGCCATTACGTTTACAAACAAGGCTGCACGCGAAATGCGTGACCGTGTGGATACACTGATTGGCGATGCAGCACACGATATATGGCTGAGTACATTCCACTCCTTCTGTGCCCGTTTTCTCCGTACGGAGATCGAGCATCTTGGCACGTATGCCAAGAATTTCGTCATCTACGATGCCTCGGACAGCAAAAGTCTGATTCGTGAGTGTCTCAAAGAGCTGAACATTGACGAGAAACACACGGCTCCGGGGGCTGTGCAGTCGCATATCTCGGACGCAAAGAACCGTCTGCTCGATGTCAAGGCATTCACGGCGCAGGCGACAGATTTCTTTGCGGAGCAGGTGGCGAAGATCTATGAGCTCTACCAGTCGAAACTGCGTGCAAACAATGCACTCGATTTCGATGACCTTTTGATGCTGACAGTGGAGCTGCTCTCGAACAACGCGGAGATCCGCGAAAAGTACCAGAAGAAATTTCAGTACATCCTCGTGGACGAATATCAGGACACGAACGGTGCACAGTACGCGATCACAAAACTGCTTGCCGCAGGACATCGCAACATCTGCGTCGTCGGTGACGCGGATCAGTCCATCTACGGCTGGCGCGGTGCGGATATGCGAAATATCCTAAACTTTGAGCGTGACTATCCCGAGGCGACCGTGATCCTGCTCGAACAAAACTACCGCTCAACGAAAAACATCCTTGCTGCGGCAAATGCCGTCATTGAAAACAATCTGACACGCAAGAAAAAAGATCTCTGGACGGACAATCCCACGGGTGATCCCATTACCGTCTATGAGGGAGCGACGGAAAAGAACGAAGCCTCCTTCATTGTACGTGAGGTGGAGCGTCTGCATACGATGTTCCATGCAAAGTACGGCGATATCGCCGTGCTCTACCGCACGAATGCCCAGTCCCGCAACATCGAGGAGGCGTTCTATGCGACAGGGGTTCCGTATTCCATGGTCGGCTCCGTGCGCTTCTACGACCGTCGTGAGATCAAGGACATCATCGCGTATCTGCGCGTGATCTATAATCCGCGCGACACACTGAGTCTCCTGCGCATCATCAATGTGCCCAAACGCGGGCTCGGACAGACCACGCTTGGACGCATGATGGAGAAAGCGGCAGAATACCGTCTCTCTCTCTTTGAACTCATTACGGATATGCAGCTGCTCGACACGATTCCAAAGCTCTCCGCAAAGGTGAAACGCGAACTTGAGGATTTTTCCGCATTTGTATTTACATACATGGGACAGCTCGGAACACGCCCACTTCATGAAATTGTTGAGGATATCATTGAGGAGTCTGGCTATGCTACAGCTTTGGAGGACGATCCGAAGAATGACAATCGCGACCGCCTTGAGAATCTGCGCGAGTTTATCAGCGTAGCAAAGAACTTCGAGGACGGTGCAGAGGAAGGGCAGAACGGACTGGAGGACTTCCTCGCCCAGATTTCACTCATCTCCGATGTGGATGAGACGGAGCAGTCCGAGGGAAATGTGACCCTCATGACCTTCCATGCGGCAAAGGGATTGGAGTTCCCGACCGTATTCATGGCGGGCATGGAGGAAGGGCTGTTTCCACATTCGCGTACGTTGCTCGACGATACGGAAATCGAGGAGGAGCGGCGCACCTGCTATGTCGGCATCACGCGTGCTGAACGACGGCTTTATCTGACCTATGCGCGTCAGCGGACGATCTACGGACGAACGGAGATGTCGCGACCATCACGCTTCCTTGCCGAGATCCCGGAGGGACTGCTCGAACGTAAGACAGCAGATGTCTATGCAGAAGCAGGTGTACGAGGACATGCCGATGTCTGGGGGCGTGGATCCTCGGGGGGACGGCGCTCCTATCTGCCGCCGCCTCCACAGCATACAGCAGAGGATGGAAGTATCATCCGCCCCGATACCGCAGCTAAGTTCACGGCGGGGGATGCCGTGCGCCACAGCAAGTGGGGAGACGGGCGTATCGTTGCCATCAGCGGTGAGGGAGAGGATGCAGAGCTCACGATTGCATTCCCGGGGGAAGGAATCAAGAAGTTTGTGCAGAAATATGCACCAATTTTGAAGCTATGAGGGAAATATGAGCGATATCAAGGAAATCAAGAGCGAACTCACAGAGCTGCGGAAAAAGATCCGCAAGTATTCCAAACAGTACTACGATGAAAATGCGTCCGACATTTCGGATTATGAGTTCGATCTGCTCATGCAGCGGCTCAAGGCGATCGAGGCAGAGTACCCCGAGCTCATCACAAAGAATTCGCCGACGCAGAAGGTGGGAGGAACTGCCCAACGTGAGGTGGGCGTACTCGTTCCGCATGATGTTCCAATGCTTTCGCTCCAAGATGTGTTCAGCGAGACGGAGATTCGCGCATTCGTTACAGGTGTTCTTACACAGTTTCCATCGGCAGAGTTCGTCGTGGAAGAAAAAATCGACGGTTTGTCCCTTGCCCTGCGGTATGAGAACGGTCTCCTTGCACGCGCGATTACACGCGGCGATGGGGTCGTGCAGGGAGAGGATGTCACGCTGAATGCACGCGTCATTGACGACGTTGTAGAGACGCTGCATGATGATATCCCATATTTTGAGGTGCGCGGAGAGGTCTATATGGAACGCGCGGCATTCGCAGAGGTCAACGAACGGCAGGAACTGCTCGGTCTGAAAATGTTTGCAAATCCACGCAACTGTGCCGCCGGAACACTGCGTCAGCTGGATGCACGCGTGACAAAGGAGCGAAAGCTCTCGATGTTCGTATTCAACTTGCAGCGTGCAGAGGGCCACTCCTTTTCTTCTCACACCGAGGCATATGATTTTATGCGCGCACAGGGCATCAAGATCATTGCAAACTATAAGGTCTGCCATACAGCAGATGAGGTCTGGAACGCTATTACATCGATTGGTGCACGACGCGGGGAACTTCCCTACGACATTGACGGTGCTGTTGTCAAGGTCAACGACTTCGCACAGCGTGCGGAGCTCGGTGCAACGGCAAAGGCACCGCGTTGGGCGATTGCCTACAAATATCCGCCCGAGGAAAAGAAGACGATTCTCCGCGATATTGAGCTGTCCGTCGGACGGACAGGGCGCATTACGCCGACGGCAGTGTTCGATCCCGTGCAGCTCTGCGGTACACGCGTCGAGCGAGCGACCCTGCACAATCAGGACTATATTGACAGTCTGGATGTGCGTCTCGGCGACACGATTCTCGTCTACAAATCTGGGGAGATCATCCCACGCGTCAAAGCGGTCGTCAAGGAGAAGCGTCCGCAAAATACGCAGCCCTTTGTGATCGGTGATCGTTGTCCCGTCTGCGGCTCCCATGCTGTACGTGAAGCAGATACGGCGGATATGAAATGTCAAAATCCGGCGTGTCCCGCACAGGTAGAAAACCATATCTTAAATTTTGTCAGCCGCAGCGCAATGGATATCAAGGGATTTGGAGAATCAGCGATCATTGCACTGACACGTGCAGGTTACCTGCATGATATTGCGGATATATACGCACTGCATTTACATCGGGATGAACTCATCTCATTAGGGCTGATCGGACGGGAAAAGAGCGTCGACAATCGCCTTGCCGCCATCGAGACAAGCAAGGCAAATACACCGGATTGTCTCCTCACGGGGCTGGGGATCTCGGGCATCGGACGCGCAGCAGCAGTCTCGCTCATGCAAGCATTTCCGTCCATTGATGCCTTGCAGGAGGCAGCGTGCACAGATCCCGAAAAAATCCGCGCCGTTCCCGATATGGGGGAAATCAGCGTGCAGAAACTCACGGAGTTCTTCACCTCGGAGACGGGGAGGGCATTGCTCGACAAATTCCGTGCGGCGGGCGTGAACTTTGCGAGTGCCCCGATGGAACGCGCAGGTGCGGCACTGGATGGCAAATCTTTTGTCATTACGGGTACGCTTCCGACGCTTTCCCGTGAGGAATGTGCCGCTCTGATTGCGTCTCATGGTGGTACGGTAAAAAGCTCTGTGTCGAAGAAAACCGACTACCTTGTCGCCGGTGAAGCAGCAGGGAGCAAGCTGCAAAAGGCGGAAGATCTCGGCATCCCCATCTTGGACGAGGCGGCACTCAGGGTTATGATTGCGACAGAATGAAAGGATATCACATGAACCTCAGCAGATATATTGATTCCTCTCCTCTAAATCCTGCGATGACTTCCGATGAGGTGCGTGCAGCGATTACGGAGGCGGTGCGACAGGAGTGCTGCTCGGTCTGCGTGCAGCCGGCGGATATTCCGCTTGCTGTTGAACTTTGCCGTAATACCGATACACGCGTGTGTACGGTGCTCGACTTTCCGCACGGGAAAGCCCCCGCTGCGGTCAAGGAGCTTGAGGCACGCTACTATATGGAGTACGGTGCGGAGGAGCTTGACATGGTGATGAACTATGGGCTTGCCCGCTCCGGGAAATGGGACGAGGTCGAGGCAGAAATACGCGCCGTCGTCAATGCTGCTCATGCGCGTAATGTGATTGTCAAGGTCATTTTCGAGGCAAGCCAGTTGACATCGGAGGAGATTGCACGGGCAACGGAGGTCAGCATAGCGGCGGGAGCAGACTTCGTCAAGACGGCGACGGGATTCCTCGGCACGGGAGCGACGGAGGAGCAGCTGCGCATCATGCTGGATACGTCGCACGGGCGATGCAAGGTCAAGGCATCCGGCGGCATTCGGGACTATGCTACCGCAAAGAAATTTTTGGACATGGGTGTGCACCGTCTTGGCATCGGCAGTTCGTCTGTGGCAAAAATTCTGGCTGAAGCAGATTCATGAGATGAGGGGATGTCATGCGGTTCATCCATACGGCAGACTGGCATTTGGGAAAACTCTTCGGACAGCGGCATATGACAGAGGATCAGGCATATGTATTGGAGGAGCTGCTTGCACTGTGCAAGGATGTGCGCCCCGATGCCCTCGTCATTGCCGGTGATGTCTATGACCGCGCCATTCCACCTCCTGAGGCGGTTGAACTCTTCAACGAAATATTGACACGGCTTGCTGCACAGGGAATCCGCGTGCTCTTTATTGCCGGAAATCATGACAGTGCTGTGCGCCTTGGCTTTGGCGCACAGCTTCTTCGTGCGTCCGGCATCTATCTTTCGGGTGTTGTGTGCGCCGAAGAGCCTCCCGTCATTCTCTCAGATGAACACGGAGATGTCTATTTCTCGCTCATTCCCTATGGAGATCCCCCGCATGTACGCGAGGCATTTTCTCTTGATGAGAATCCATCCTTCGATGGTGCGCTTGCCGTACAGATTGCAGCGGCACGCGCACAGATTCCATCGTCGGCACGCAGCGTGGCAGTCGCACACGCATTCGTCATCGGCGGTCAGACCTCGGAGTCCGAGCACGCGCTCTCCGTCGGTGGAAGCGATCAGGTGAGTGCGGAGCATTTCGCCGCATATTCGTATACGGCACTCGGACATCTCCATGCACCCCAGCGGGCGGGTGCAGAGAACGTGCGCTACTCCGGCTCATTACTGAAATACTCCTTTGATGAAGCGCACCAGAAAAAGGGCATCGAGTTCGTCGAACTCGATGCCGCGGGGGCAACATCTCACACGTTCTACCCCCTGACCCCGCGCCATGATGTACGCATTGTACGCGGTATGATGGATGAGATCATGACGGATACCTTCGATCCGCTTCCGCATGATGACTACATCTGTGTGGAGCTGCTCGATACGGATGCCGTGCTCGCCGCACATGAGAAGCTGCGGCGAATCTATCCGAATCTCTTTACCATCACACGCCCGAACATCAATGTCAACCGACTTTCCTCCACGGAGCGCAGCTATGAACGCGGGAAATCCGACCTGCATCTCTTTTCCGATTTCTTTGCAGAAGTAACATCCGAGCAGATGACAGAGACAGAACGGGACGAACTCGTTCGTATCATTGATTCGATGGAGCAGGGGGAGCGTGCAGAATGAGACCTCTGAAACTTCGCTTACAGGCATTCGGCTCCTATGTCGAGGAGCAGGTACTGGACTTCGAGACGGCACTGGAAAACGCGCCGTTCGTTCTCATTCATGGCGCAACAGGGACGGGAAAAACAACCATATTGGATGCGATTGTATTTGCACTATATGGTGAATCCAGCGGCAACATTCGCGAGGGCACAACACTGCGTTCCTCCACAGCCCCCCCGGAGCGGGTCACGGAAGTAGAGTATGTATTTGCGCTCGGTCGCCGTCGCTTTCGTGTGCTGCGCTCCCCTGCATACGAGCGTATGTCGCGCGGCAAAATGACACGGCGTGCGGCAACAGGACAGCTCTATCGGCTTCCCGATGAGGGAGAAGATGGGGAGGAGACGCTGCTCGATTCAAATGTGACCGAGGTGTCGAAGCGCATCGGTCAGCTCATCGGCTTTGATGCAGATCAGTTTCGTCAGGTCGTTCTGCTGCCGCAGGGACAGTTTCAGCGGTTTCTGCTTGCCGAGGTCAAGGATCGCAGTGCCATCATGCAGCGCATTTTTCGCACGGAGCGGTATCAGCGTCTTGAGGAGGCACTGCTGCAGGAATCCATACGTCTGGAAAATGCGGCAAAAGAGGAACGCGCTCAGATCGACCAGATGCTGCATACAGAAAATCTGAACACAAGCGATGAACTGCGTGCGCGTATTTCCGAGCTGAAAGAAGCAATCGACCGCCATGCCGAAGAGCTCAAGAATTTTGAGACACAACAAAAGAACGCGCGTCGTGCGCGTGAGCTCGGTGCGTCGGCAGAACAAAAACTACAGGAACTTGCAGCGGCACAGAAACACCTCGCAGAGAAACAGGCGCAGGAAGAGGATGTGCGGGATTTTCGCATGCGTTTGGAACGTGCACAGCGAGCACATCCTGTCCTCTATGCGGAACGCGAAGCAATACAGGCAGAGGAGCTAAAAAAGCGTCGGACGAATGAGCTCAATGCGGCAGATGCCCGTTTTATCTCTGCAAAAACAGCGTTTCAAACGGCACAGGCAGCATTGAAGACGGCAGAGGAACAGGAACCGGAACGCGCGAAGAAGGTACAGCGGATGCAGCAGCTTACGGAATACGCAGAGCGTGCAGCACAGCTCCAGAACTGTCGGCAAATCGTAGAGGAGCTTCGCGCCTCCAATGCACACGCCGAAGAGACGGCAAAAAGCAACGCGCACACAATCGATAATCTGCGTACGGAGCAAGCCGAGAATGCGGATCGTATCGCTGCGCTTGAAAAAATTTTGGCGACACGTGAGGCGTTTCAGCACGAGCAAGATCTCCTGAAACGCTGTCAGAATACCGCTGCCCGCATTGCAGAATGGAATGCGCAAATAGCGGAACTGGGAAAAGGGGAAGAAACGGCACAGCAGACATGGCAGACTGCCGCCGAGACATTGACCGCCGCAAAGACGAAGCTGCGGCAGATGCAGACGCTCTATAACCTCGGCAGTGCCGCACGTCTCGCTGAGTTGCTTGCGGATGGTACGCCCTGTCCCGTCTGCGGTGCACTTTCACACCCGACCCCCGCCATCCACACGGAGGATATCCCATCCGAGCAAGTCTTGGAAGAGTGCACAAAATCCGTCGATATTGCAGAGAAGTCCGTGCAGGAATCCGCCCGCAAACTGGAAGATGCCAAAGCGGCTCATGCGAACGCATTGCAGAGCTGTACCCGTGAACAGGAGCTGCTGCGCGAGTATCTTCCCTCCGATACATTGGAAGAGCTTTCACAGCGCGTTGCGCGACGCGATGCGGAATTGAACAACGCCGCACAGGAGCATCAGGAACGTGCGGCGCAGTGTGCCGCGCAGAAGACACGCCTTGAAAAATTGCTGACGGATCAAGAAAGGCAGGAAGGGGAGGCACAGGAAAAACGTGACCTCCTGCGCGTGCGCGAGGGAGAGCAGGCTGCGTTGGAGGCACAACTCCCCGAGGAATACCGTGACCGTGCACTCCTTGATGAACACATTTCTCGTCTGCAAGAGGAAGTGGAGCGGGAGAAAAAGGCTTATGCGGATGCGCTTCAAAGAGCAAATGAAACATCCGCAGAATATGCACGCAGGGAAAATGGAAAGAATACCGCTCAGCGCACTGCAGAAGAAGCATCGCAAAACGCGCAGACGGCACAGACGGCGTATGCAGATGCACGTAGATCTGCCGGATTCTCCTCGGAGGAGGAATACCATGAGGCGGTCGAAGGAAAATGGGCGGACAGCAAGCATCTGGACGCAGTGCGTGAACGACTGACACTGTATGACAGTGAGCGCAAAGCTGCCGAGGACGTATTTCAAAAGGCAAAATCCGCCGCTGACGGGTGCGTCGCGCCCGATATGGAAGCACTCAAATCCGCAGAAGCGGCCGCCGATCAGGCGGTGCAGGATGCGGCGCAGGAGCAGGGCAAGTGTACGGAGCGTTGGAATACGCTGAACCGTATGATGCAGAGCATCGATGCACTCGAACAATCCGGCGCAGCGCGTGCACAGCATTACCGCATCATCGGCAAACTCGCCTCTATCGCGGCGGCAAAAGCCCCCTATCAGGTGCATTTCCAGACCTACGTACTGCGCTCAATCCTGAGCGATGTCATCGAGGCGGCGAATGCGCGTCTCATCGTGATGAGCCGTGGACGCTATCGCCTCATCCACGGGGAGGGCGGACACAAGAACAAATGGTGGGGGCTCGAAATTGACGTATTCGATGAGTACACGGGTCTGCCGCGTGTCTCACGCACGCTGTCCGGCGGCGAGACCTTCCTCGCGTCCCTTGCACTGGCACTCGGACTGTCCGATGTGGTGCAGCACTATGCGGGCGGGATGCACCTTGACATGATCTTCATCGACGAGGGCTTTGGTTCGCTCGACAGCGAGACCCTCGACATTGCGATCCGTGCGCTGCTTGAGGTACAGCAGGAGGGCGGGCGTCTTGTCGGCATCATCTCCCATGTGGAGGAACTGCGCGCGCGCATTCCCATCCATCTGGAGGTATTGCGTACGGCAAACGGCAGCAGGGCGCGCTTCACACAGGGTGGCTTGGAGGCATTATGACGGCAAAACTCGAGTTCATCATCGGACGCACAGGAACGGGCAAGACATACACCTGCCTTTCCGCGATGAGACAGGCACTGGAGCGTGAGCCGCTCGGCAGACAGCGCATCCTCCTCGTTCCGGAGCATATGACCTATGCCGCAGAGCGCGCACTGGCAAAGACACTGACGCACAGCGCAGGATTTTTACAGGCCTATGTATTCGGCTTCCGCCGTCTTGCAAGGCAGGTACTCCTTGAGACCGGCGGTGCCCACCTGCCGCGCATCAGCGACATCGGCAGACGCATCCTCCTAAAAGACATCCTGCTCAAGCACGAAAAGGAACTATCGGTCTTTGCACGCTCCGTCGGCAAACGCGGATTTACCGAGACATTGGGTCATACCATCGCCGAACTCAAGCGTTACTGCCTGAGCACCGATGTCCTCCGTGCTGCCGCCGATGATGATGCGCATACGCAGGGACGGCTTTCTCAAAAGCTCAGGGAGCTCGCCCTCATCATGGATGATCTCTCCGCACGCATGGAGGGATGGCTGACTGATCAGACCGATCGCATGGAGCGCCTTGCCGCCCAGTTGAAGGACGCACCGTTTTTGCGCGGGGCTGAGATCTGGGTGGACGGGTTCGATTTTTTCAATCCGCAGGAAATGGCAGTTTTCGTGGAACTCTTCCACACTGCGGATACGATTCACATCAGTCTGACGATGGACGGACAGCGCGAGGGGAGCCGCGTGCGGGTCAATCTCCCAGAGAACACACGGGATACGGGGCTGTTTGCACGTTCTTATCAGACCATGCAGGCACTGATGAATCTTCTTGTGGAGATCGATCCAACGGCTGCGCCGGAAATACATCTTACGGAGGAGCAGCAGCGCGCACAAAAGCCATCGCTTACAGCGATTGAAGGGCATCTGTTCGGACACGCACGTCTCGCTCCCATCGCGGACAATGCACTCAAGCTCGTCGAGGCGGCAAACCCGCGCATCGAGGCGGAGGCGGTCGCGTCAGATATACTGCGCCTGGCACGCGAGGAGGGATATCTCTATCGTGAGATTGCCGTTCTCGTACGCGATATGGATACCTATGCGGATCTCCTGCTGCCGGCATTTGCCGACTGTGGCATCCCATGTCATCTGGATGCAAAGCGTCCGAGCACCCATCATCCCCTCGCAGAGCTTTTACGTGCCGCCGCACAGACAGCATGGCGCGGCTGGGGGTACGATACCGTATTCCGTGCCCTGCGCACGGGATTTTTTCCTGTTGTGGTAGAGCCGGCAGAGGATGGCGGTTTTTCCTGCGGCGATTGGCAGGAAGAGGTCGACCGACTAGAAAACTACTGTCTGGCGTTCGGCATCCGCAGCGAAAATCAGTGGACGGCGACAGAGGACTGGGATTTTGTCCGCCGTACGATCCCTGAGGATGCGCGGGAGACAGATCAAAATGCCATGCGCATTACCGAGGAGATTGCCCTCGATGACATTCGTCGGCGCATTGCAGCACCGCTCTCACTGCTGACACAGAATCTTCGTCGGGAGGGATGTTCAGCGCATGAGCGTACCCGTGCGCTCTACCAATTCCTCACCAAACTGGAAGCACCACAGACGCTGGAGAGGTGGAGAGCGGAAGCAGATGCCGAAGGGCGTCTTGCGGATGCGGCGGCACACCGACAGATCTGGGCTTCCTGTATGACACTCCTAGAACAGCTGGTCGAGGTCAGCGGCGACGAGAACCTCTCTGCCCGTGACTTTGAAGAGCTGCTGGAGGATGGTCTGGATGCACTCGAAATTGCTCTGATTCCGCCAGGGCTCGATCATGTCACGATTGCCGCCTTCGACCAGAACAGTCTCGCGGGCATTCGTGCCGCCTATATCGTCGGTGCAAATGCAGGAACGATGCCGCGTGTGGGGGCACAGCAGGGCGTGCTGTCGGATGCAGATCGACTTTCCATCCGCGAGTCGCTCGCACATACGAATCATACGATCTTCGGCGGCGGACATGAGCAGAGCTTTCTGGAACGCTATCAGCTCTATCGTGGTTTTACCGAAGCACGGGAGTATCTGTGGGTCTCCTATGCACTCTCCTCTGCCGATGGAGCGGCACTCGCACCGTCGCCCCTGATCGCGCGTCTGCGTACGATTTGTCCGACGGTGCTCTCCATCCCGCTCGCCATGGTGGAGCGCACGGATGATCTTGTGCTCTCCGCGCCGCATCCCGTACTCTCATCGCTGGCAGGGGCTCTGCTCGGACAGAAGGAGCGCGGGAAAATGCGCCCTCTCTGGGGCGATGTCTATAACTGGATGCGCAGCGATGCCGTGATGCATCCGCTGCTTCGTCTGATGGTGCGCGGTCTGATTTCATCGCCGCGCGAGGAGGAGCAGCTGTCTTCGGCGACGGCAAAGCAGTTGTTTGCGCGTGACGGGCGGATCAGCGGCAGCACAACGCGGCTTGAGACCTTTCGTCAATGTCCGTTCCGCCACTTTGCAATGTACGGTCTCGGTCTCAAGGAGCGCGATGTCTATGAGTTTCAAAGCAATGACTTTGGCACGCTCCTGCATGAGATTCTGCACAGATACGGTGAATGGGTGCGTACGAAACATGCGAACGACTGGTGCGCGGCAGAGCCAGACAGCACGGCAAAGATCGATGCGCTGATGCACGAGGTCATTCCGCGCATCCGCAGTTCCGTCCTGATGAGCCGCGCCAGCTACCGCCATCGGATCGAACGCATTCGCCGCACCGCGCAGCAGGTCATCCGTCACCTGACATCGTGGGCAAAGGCATCGTCATTTCATCCGCTTGGATTTGAGATCAGTTTTGGACGCGGCATGGATGACGTCCGTTTGGAGGAGTTTCAGCTTGCGGGCGGGGCAACACTCTCCCTGCGCGGGCAGATTGATCGCTTTGATGTGACGAAGGCACGCGACTACTACCTCGTCCTCGACTACAAGACGGGAGGAACATCCCTGCTCCTGCCCGAGATTCGCCACGGGTTGAAGATGCAGCTGCTGCTCTATCTCTTTGTCATACGCAGTCTCCTCCATGATACAGACAGTTTTCCGGCGGGGATGCTCTATGCGCCTGTTGTGAATCCCATCATCAAGAGCGATGTGCGTCTGGATGACAGCGACCTTCACAAGATGGTTGCAAAAGACATGGTACTGACGGGG